>OJHE01000070.1_pt1 | contig 73778 bp, 75 predicted proteins | sample 1595221 | NCBI WGS metagenome assembly OJHE01 (sample SAMN05416831, study PRJEB24817) | seawater metagenome | isolation source: Sea water | place: Canada:Atlantic | collected 2013-07 | reverse complement strand
ACAGGCTTAGACTCTACAGGCTTAGACTCTACAGGCTTAGACTCTACAGGCTTAGACTCTACAGGCTTAGACTCTACAGGCTTAGACTCTACAGGCTTAGGCGCAGCAGGCTTAGACTCTACAGGTTTAGACTCTGGACTGGGAGTATGGGCGTCTTTAACAACCTCTTGAGTACCCTTCGTAGGTGTTTGATTCGATGTGGGCGCCTCTGATGTTGTTCGTCTTCTTCTACGAGGGTGACGAGTTCCACTTTTAGTATTCGTTGAAGTGCCGGATTCATTGTCAGCAGGCTTAGACTCTACAGGCTTAGACTCAGAAGCTATAGCGACCACAGGCTTTGCATCTGAACTGTTTGATGTGCGTTTAGGTCTGCGTCTGCGTCTGGGCTTGGGCGCTTGTTGATTATTATCAGGTTTTGCTTGTTCTGATTTTATGTTGGTTTTTTCCTTATTGGTATCTACATTTGGCGCTTGTGATGATTTTTGGTTTTGCTTGTCCTGTTCGCCGGTGTTCTTGTTTTGGCTTCTATTTTTATTACGATTCTTGTTGCGGTTATCGTTTGGCCTGCTTTTACGTTGCGCATTATTGCGCTGAGCAGTATTTGTTGTTTGCGTTTTAGTCTCTTCTTTATTAGCAGGTTGTTTTTCTGGCGATGAGGTTATTTTGCTAAATAAACGTTTCAGAAAACCACCGTTGGTAGCTTCACTTTGCGTTGACGGTCGCTGAGTGGTAGGCATAATGTTCTTTACTGCAGCTGTTTGCTGGGCCACAGGTTCACGTTGATATGGCTTAACTTCACGTGTGTTTTCATTAGAAACACGCTCGTGACTAGCCGTAGTATCGTCTTTTACTTCCTTAGTGCGGATCCGCTCAATTTCATAATGAGGTGTTTCAAGGTGTTTATCAGGAACGATAATTAAAGATACTTTATGAGTTTCTTCAATCTGTTCAACTTCAGAGCGTTTTTCATTTAGAACAAAGGTCGCACAATCAATAGGGACATGGACAACAACACGGGCGGTGTGCTCTTTCATGGCTTCCTCTTCGAGAATACGAATAATAGAAAGAGAAAGAGACTCTACGCTTCTGATCGTGCCTTGACCGTGACAACGTGGGCAAACAGGTAAGCTAGACTCTGTGAGAGATGAGTGGATACGCTGACGGGACATTTCTAATAAACCAAAACGAGAGATTCTGCTGAACTGGATTCTCGCTCTGTCGTGTTTCATGGCCTCTTTGATACGCGTTTCAACCATGCGTTGATTTTTAGTAGGGCCCATATCAATAAAATCGATGACGAATAGACCGCCCATATCACGGATACGAAGCTGTCTTGCAATTTCATCCGCCGCTTCTAAATTAATATTTAGCGCGGTTGTTTCAAAGTCAGCGCCTTTTGTAGCGCGAGCCGAGTTAATATCAATAGATGTAAGTGCTTCAGTTGGGTCTACAACGATAGAACCACCAGAAGGAAGAGGGACTTCACGGCCATAAGCAGTCTCAATTTGGCTTTCTATTTGATAACGCGTAAAGAGCGGAACAGAATCTTCATACAATTTAACGCGGGACAAGTACTGCGGCATGATTTGCTGCATGAAATCATGTGCTAATGTGAAAGATGCCTTGCTGTCTATAAGGACTTCGTCAATATCCGCACGTAAGTAATCACGTATTGAACGAATGACAAAATTACTTTCTTGGAAAATTAAGTATGGTGTCTTTCTGTCGCTAGACGCTCGGCTAATCGCATCCCACAAATGAGTGAGGTAATTTAAATCCCATTGTAGCTCTTCGACTGATTTACCCACACCAGCAGTACGGACTATTAGGCCGATAGATTCGGGGATTTCAAGTTGATCTAGCACTTCACGCAGAGCGGTTCTGTTGTCCCCATCAATACGACGAGAAATGCCGCCAGCACCCGGGTTATTAGGCATCAATACCAAATAACTGCCCGCTAAGCTGATTTGTGTTGTCAGTGCAGCGCCTTTGTTGCCACGCTCTTCTTTTTCAACTTGAACAACAATTTCCAGACCTTCTTTAATCTGGTTTTTATCTTTGATATCTTGAGTGTCTAGGCCAATAGCTTGGCCGGTGATTTCTTTAAACGGTAAAAAACCATGGCGATCTGCACCGTAGTCAACAAAAACCGCTTCTAGGCTACGTTCTACACGGGTAATTAGCCCTTTATAGATGTTTGATTTCTTCTGCTCTCTAGCAGGAACCTCAATATCAAGGTCATATAGTTTTTGTCCATCGACAAGCGCAACTCGTAACTCTTCTGGGTGAGTTGCATTGATTAACATTCTTTTCATTTAGTTCTTTTCCTGATGCCGCGTAGCGCACAGAAATAATAGGGTTGTGAGAAAGATTAAGTGGTTTCATTTCTTAGTTATTTATCTTTAAATTTATTTTGGTTGTTTAAAAATAGTTGGTTTCTCACTAGATCAGGCATTAAAGCTAACGTCATTTTATGATGGGCTTTATATAATGTCTGTATTAAATTCCTGTGCTCGTTGGGCAATAAAATCGCTCATCATGGGTCGAGCAAATAAAACCCGTTAGAATGTCAGTTTTAAACTGGTACATTCATATTATTTTTTAAAAGCTGAGTGAAGCAGATGTTCTGCTTCAATGTAACCTTTCCCAAAAGGGAGCAGTAATTAAACGACAGATTAGCTTTGCTAACTGACAATCGTTATCATGATCACTGTATTCAATATCGCTGTTTAGGGCGCATTAAACTTTCCGGACTATAACAAATAAATCCAGTAACATCAATCAGATAAATAGTAAAGTTAGAATCTTATGAAAACACAGTCGCATGACACCGTTCGATTTATTGAAGTTGATGAGAATTCAGTCGGTCAGCGATTAGATAATTTTTTGATGACTCAATTAAAAGGCGTCCCTAAAAGCCATATTTATAAAATTATCCGCCGGGGTGAAGTACGAATTAATAAAGGCCGCACTAAAAATGTTTATCGTTTGAAGCTAAATGATTTGGTGAGGGTTCCACCGGTCAAAACTGATGATCGAGATACATCAATACCTGCTAAATGGATCCTTTCAAGTTTTGAAGAACGAGTATTGTTTGAAGATGATGATTTGATTGTTCTAAATAAACCGTCTGGAATAGCGGTGCATGGTGGAACAGCTAATAGCCATGGCGTTATTGAGGCACTCAGGTTCTTACGCCCTAATGAGCGCTATTTAGAGTTGGTTCATCGTTTAGACAAAGCTACATCAGGCTGTTTATTAATTGCTAAAAATAGAAAAATGCTAAATGGGCTGCAAACGCTTTTGCGAAATAGAAAGATAAATAAAACCTATACGGCATTACTGTGCGGGGTTATCCATAAACAAGTGGTTAAAGTGAACGCACCCTTGGAAAAGCGCACCTTAGAAAGTGGTGAGCATCGAGTGCGAGTTCATCCTGATGGAAAAAAATCGGAAACTGTTTTTGAGCGACTAACCCAGTATAAAAATGCTACATTAGTGTCAGCATCACCTAAAACGGGTCGAACACATCAAATTAGAGTACATGCGAAACACTTAGGGCATCCCATTGCGGGAGATGAGCGTTACTCAAGTCCATCACAATATAAACAGTATCGTGAAAATGGCTTGAAAAGGCTTTTCTTACATGCGAGTAAACTCAGTTTCATTCATCCCTTTAATGAAGAAAGAGTTAGCTTTGAAGCTCCTTTAGATGCAGAACTTGAGAAGTTTATTAAAACATTATGATTACTGATTACGATTTAATAATATTTGATTGGGATGGAACCCTTGTTGATTCAATTGATTGGATTGTGGACTGTATCCAGAAAATTGCAGACCTTCAAGGTTTAGAGCAGCCTTCTAAACAAGCGTGTAAAGATATTATTGGTTTAAGTTTGTCACAAGCCATGTTAACGCTGTTTCCGGGTTTATCTGATGAAGCTAAAGTTACTATGGTCGCAGCGTATCGTAGTACTTATTTAGAAAAGAAAATTTCAAGTAAGGATCTTTTTGCGGATGCTTTACCTGCTTTGAATAAACTCAGACAAATGGATAAAACATTAGCAATAGCCACTGGTAAAGGTCAGACTGGCTTAGATAGAAGTCTTGATGGGACGGGACTACGCTCATATTTTGAATACCTTAGATGTGCTGAAACAATGCAATCAAAGCCCAGTCCACATATGCTATTTGATATTCTTGAAGAAAGTGGTGTGAATCCTGATAAGGCTATAATGATTGGTGATTCAACCTTAGACTTAAAGATGGCGAAAAATGCAGGTGTTTCGAGCATTGGGATTACAACGGGTGCTCATTCGTATGAAATGCTATCTGAGCATGCCCCAGTAGCATGTATCAACAATTTAATGGAATTATTTGAGAGGTAATAATGGCGTTTTTTAATAGAGATAAACCAATTCAAGATAACCAACAATGGGAACGTTCTGTACTAGAAAAAGTGGCACTGGCATCCGTTGTTGAGCAGCGCCGAGCACGACGTTGGAGTATTTTCTTTAAACTTTTATTTTTAACGTACATTATTATTATCAGTAGCTTTGCTATGTCGCCGATGTCCGATGTTGGTGCGTTATCTAAAGGCCCACATACGGCAGTTGTTGATGTGAAGGGTGTTATTGTTTCCGGTGGTGAGGCGGATGCTGACAGCATTATTAAAAGCCTAAAAAATGCCATTAAAGACCCCAATACTAAGGGTGTTATTTTGCGTGTAAATTCTCCGGGCGGTAGCCCAGTTCAATCAAGTTATGTTTACGAAGCTATTCGTAAAATTAAAAGTGATCGCCCAGAACTGCCCATACATGCTGTGGTTGAAGACTTATGTGCTTCAGGCTGTTATTTTATTGCCTCTGCGGCCGATAAAATATTTGTTAACCAATCGAGTATTGTGGGGTCGATTGGTGTGGTTATGAATGGCTTTGGCTTTACTGATACCATGAAAAAACTGGGTGTGGAGCGTCGTTTATATACAGCGGGTGAGCATAAGGGCTTTTTAGACCCATTTTCGGATGTGAACTCTGATGAGGAAACACATGTTAAAGGTATGTTGAACGATATCCACGATGAGTTTATTCAGGCTGTAAAAAGTGGGCGAGGGGAACGTTTGCAAGAAAATCCTGATTTATTTAGTGGTTTAGTTTGGGCAGGTTCTAACAGTATTCAATTGGGATTGGCGGATGCGGTAGGAGATGTTCGATCAGTTGCTAAAAACGAGATAGGTGAAGATAAAATTGTCGACTTCACGGCGCAACAGCCCTTTATAGAAAAATTGGCTAAAAGCATGGGTGCGGCAACGGCTGAATTTGCAGCTCGTTTTTCGACACTAAATAATGCATCTTTATTCTAGGTACTGATGATTTTGTATTATTCAGCTAAAATTCATACGGTACTATTAAACTGATAACAACCTAATGAGGCACCCTAATTTCATGTACTACTCAAGAGTAACCCTTCTGGCTATTATTATCAGCTTACTGGCTTCTACTACAAGCTGGTCATGTGAAACAACCATTATATTGGCGCAGGCCGACTTAATCACTCTGGATCAAGCTGTTCAGAAAGTTAAAAAAAATAATAAAGGAAAGGTGCTCAGTGCACAGACGAAACAGATAGAAGGGCGTCAGACACACGTGATTAAAGTGCTTACGGCAGATGGTCATGTAAAAAAAATTCGGGTAGAAAGTGGACCGACAAAGCGTTAGTAATAAACGGAAAGGGTTTTTATGCGAGTACTGCTTGTTGAAGATGATCTAACACTACAAAGCCAACTGCTTAGTAACTTAACTAAAAAGGGTTACGCGGTCGATGCGACTGATAACGGAGCCGATGCATTGTACTTAGGTACTGAATTTCCGATTGATATTGCTATTATTGATCTTGGATTACCTGATATCTCAGGTATGGAAGTTATCAAGCAGCTTCGTTCAAGAGATATTAATTTCCCCATTCTTATTTTGACTGCACGAACACGCTGGGAAGAAAAAGTAGAAGGATTGGAAGCGGGGGCAGATGATTATTTAGTTAAGCCGTTCCATACCGAGGAGCTGTTAGCGCGAATGAACGCTATGATTCGTCGATCTGTAGGTGTTTCTACACCGCAACTGTTATGCGGTTCAATAAAGTTAGATACGACAGCGCAACAAGTTTTTGTTGATGATGTTGCTATTGACTTGACGGCTTATGAGTACAAAATGCTTGAATACATGATGCTTCATTCAGGAAAGGTCATTTCAAAAACTGAAATTACTGAACATATTTATGATCAAGATTTTGACCGTGACAGTAATGTCATTGAGGTTTTTATTGGTCGGTTACGAAAAAAACTAGATCCTAATGACCAGCTCAAACCAATTGAAACGCTACGAGGAAGAGGTTATCGCTTTTCAATTCCCCTAAATCATTCGTAGTTCTAGATGTCAGTGAATGAATAGCAGCATTCAATCTAGGCTGATTTTTTCTGCCAGTATTATTTTATTTTGTTTTTTAGGGTTAGCGGGGTTTGTGCTAGATACAGCGTACCAAAAAGGTGCCCAAACCGCTTTAAATGATCGCCTTCAGATTCATCTTTATTCTATTCTCGGAAAGGCCGAGGTCAGTAAGAATAACCGACTGGTGATGCCCTCAAATCTGTCAGAACCAAGGTTTTCACAAGTTTATTCGGGTCTATATGCGTATATTTTTAATCATAAAGGGGATGTGGTTTGGCGGAGTTCATCGTCCGCAGGCGAAACAATACAAGCTGTCAGTAATTTAAAGCCAGGGCAAAAAAAATACATACAAAACCAGTCAAACGGGGGCGCTAGTGTTGAATTACACTATAAAGCGATTTTAGATAATGCATTTTCAGAACCCAGTGTTTTTGAATTTGTTGTCATCGAATCCACATCAGGTGTTGATAATCAAATAGCTGGATTTCGCTATGTGTTATGGCAATGGCTTGGGGGTATTGGTTTATTATTAATTATCATTCAGTTCTGGATTATAAGAATGAACCTGAAACCTTTGCGGCATATAGTTGAGGATCTTGAGAAAATTCAAACAGGGGATGCAGAGCATTTAGGTAATCATTACAGCGATGAGTTAAAAGATATTGCTAACACACTCAATAGACTTATCGATAACGAAAGAACGCATTTAAAACGTTATAGAAATACTTTAGCCGATTTGGCGCATAGTTTAAAAACTCCCTTATCTGTATTAACAGGTATTTATGAACAGACAAATCTGGATAAGGCAGATCAAAAAACAATAGAAAATCAGACACTGATAATGAAGCAATTGGTTGATTATCAGTTACAAAAAGCAGCGGCGAAAGGTCATCAGACATTAATGTTGCCGTTAAATTTAGAGTCCATTATTAATCAACTAACCTCATCGCTTGATAAAGTTTATATTGATAAAAAGCTGACTATCACAACTAATATTGATAAGGCCATCAAATTTAATGCTGAAAAAGGTGATATGTTTGAATTGTTTGGAAACTTATTGGACAACGCTTATAAGTGGGCTAATACCTCAGTCAGGGTTGATCTGCAAATGGTTAACAATAACGGACAAGAGCTACGAATTATTATTGAAGATGATGGCCCTGGGATCCTTACCGAGGAAATAGATAACGTTTTACAACGGGGTATTCGTGCTGATGAAGCAACACATGGTCACGGTATTGGTCTGGCGGTTGTTAATGAGTTGGTCTCGTTGTATGGGGGCAGCTTAACATCTCTTAAAAGCTCGTTAGGAGGGCAGAAATGGATCATCTTGCTACCTAACGCGTAAGCGCTTCTGATTGAATATTAGCGGAGATTATTGGTATTTAACTAAGGTTGATTTTGCATGATGATGGAATCAGTGAAGATTGGCGAGTTTTAGTTGCGGCTTAGCTCTTGATCTAAATCTACAACCTTCACCCAAATAGTATTATTTTTTTTGTTTGACTGGATACGACGGCCAAGTATTTCACTCGACATCTGATTAGAGTTTTCATCAATGACGGCTAATTCAATCCAAGTGTTTAATCGACCTCGAATAACGCTCGATGCACGGGTGAAATTAGCTGCCGTTCTATTTTTAGATAAGGGCTCTTCATGCCATGGTGCTATTTCTAAAATAACCGAGCCGTTAGCTAAACGAGGTGTCACATAAAAACCCTTTGATGCATCGCGGTAATTGGTTACGCTTGATAAATAGCGTTGGTTACCATACTGTTGAATTTGAATATCTGTTATTGGTTCGCTAACACCCTCAGAGACATGGGCGGTATGACCTTCCAGTACTTGAATGGTTTGATTGTTCTTATTGTTTCTACTATCTTTCGTACTATAAATTTTCACACGGCCTTCATACGTGCTTTTTACATCGGTGCCAACTCCGATTTGAACTTTATTGTTTATATTAAAGCCGTCTGTTTGTTCGGTAAACTGGCCATCACGGTTAACATAAATAATAAGCCGGTGTGCTGGTTGATCAAGCCGCTTGATAAGTTGTTTAACTTCAGTCACATTGTTTGGCTCGATGCGAAGTATTAGCTCGTTATGACCAGCGGCTACTGTTTCGCCAGATTGTAAAAAGGGTCGGATGCTGGGAATAATATCCGCGGGTGCTTTATGGTTGAGTGGATAAAATATCAGTTGTGAAAAAACAGGTGTAACCATCAACAGCAACAGTATTGCAGCTATTAATCTGATGTTCATAATGGCATTGAACGTAGTTCGATATCGACTGCGCTGCGTTCCCAAGCATCATGAAAATAGGATAAAAACTGTGCTGTACGGTCTGCATCAGAGAAGTTACAAATGCCAATATAATGCTGATAGTTAGGTATTTGGAGGTACCCACTTTTATCAAAACAAATAAAGTCATCCTCTCGGTGTGAAATGTCAGCATGTGTTTTTTTAAAAAAGACACTGCTTGGAAAACGGTGAGACAAACCAAGTAAGCGATGAGAAATGCGTGTTATTGGGCGTGTTTCATTGACTAAGATATTAATTTTAGTTCGATGATTCTTTAAACAAAACTTTTCACAGGCTGTTACTACAGCTTCTGTATCAAAAATTAAGCGGTTTAATGTGTGACTATAAATGTTGATTTCAACATGAGTTTGGTTAATTAAAGAAACTAGGGCCAATATGTCTTCTTCAAAAGAGGTTAAATTAAACGTCGTTTTTGTTTCTCTAAAAACGGCGTGTTCTAGCTCGTAGATTGACATTGAATGAATCCTCGAAAATTGAACTGAGGATAATAGTTAACCAGTGCTTCGTATTAATTGCAAATAAAGCAAAAAAAACCGAATCTATTGATTCGGTTAGGTGGTAAGACGTAAGGGCCATAAACAGGGAAAGGGAATAATAAGCCCTTCAAACCGCCTTACGAATTTAACTATAACAGTTGATTATTAATAAACTGTGGATAGCCTCACGCTTTAAGTATGAAAATCTAGGCTTTGGTAGACAGTTTATACTTACTACTAGGATTCGCAGCTTGCTGAACCAGCAAGCTAATCAGATATATCGAGAAAGTTAAATGTTTTAAAATACTTTAAAATACTAACAGACATGGGTAATATATCCTAAGCAAGCTGATATTTTGGCATTTGCAACGCCACCACGACATCAAGCTCTCGTCCATAACGAAGAAAAATTTAAGGAAGCTAAAACAATAAACGGATACCCCGTTTACTATTTAGTAAATATGAGTTGATTTATTCAGCTTTAGACTCTTTTAGTAAGGGTCCAAGCATTATCATTGAGTCATAACATCTGCTCTATTAGTGACTTAAAACCGTCCTTTATTATCAATTTAATTTGGTTTTACTTCAAATAGTCGTATACAGTGAAAGTATATAGTACTAAAATAGTACTATATACGAGGTTATCATGCTTAGAGTTAGTAAATTAACAGATTATGCGAGCGTTATTTTAACGCACATCGCCCATCATCCGGATGCGTTTCATGCAGCTTCCGATTTAACGAACGTAACGGGTGTTGCGCTACCAACAGTCAGCAAGATTCTGAAGTTGTTAACAAAAAACAATGTTTTAGTGTCTCATCGTGGCTCGAAAGGTGGTTATGCATTAGCTAAAAAGCCTAGCGAAACAAACGTTGCTGAAATTATCACTGCGATAGAAGGCCCAATTAGTATGACTGAATGCAGTACGGTTTCGGGTTTATGTGAGCAAGAATCATCGTGTGAAATTAAAGGTAACTGGCATTTGATTAATCGAGCGGTCTATACGGCAATAGAGGCGGTTAGTTTGGCCGATATGGTTACCCCCGTTAGACAACAGGCGGTGAGTTTTAGCGTGCCAGAGACTGTGAAAATAAATGATTTAAAAGTGGAGAACTAGATGTCAGCATCTAATGAAAATTTAAAAAATATGATTGGCCAAGAGTACAAAGATGGCTTCGTCACGGACATTGAGTCTAATTCATTTTTGCCCGGTTTAAATGAGGGTGTTATTAGAGCCTTATCAGCAATAAAAGAAGAGCCTGAGTTTTTACTCGAATGGCGATTAGAAGCCTACCGTCATTGGTTAACAATGGAGCACCCTGAGTGGTCATTTGTTGAATTTCCTAAAATAGATTTTCAGGATATCAGCTATTATTCTGCGCCAAAAAGCATGGAAGATGGGCCAAAGAGTTTGGATGAAGTCGATCCTGAGTTGATCAGTACTTATAATAAGTTAGGGATTCCCTTAGAAGAACAAATGCGTCTAGCAGGTGTTGCTGTTGATGCGGTATTCGACAGTGTTTCTGTTGCGACCACATTCAAAGACAAGTTGGCCGAAGCGGGTGTTATATTTTGCTCTTTCTCAGAGGCGGTTAAGGAGCACCCTGAACTGATCAAACAATACCTGGGTACTGTGGTATCTCAGTTTGATAATTTTTATGCGGCACTTAATGCGGCAGTGTTTAGTGATGGTTCCTTTGTTTATATCCCTAAAGGCGTACGCTGCCCTATGGAGCTATCTACTTACTTTAGAATTAATGCCGCTAACACGGGGCAGTTTGAACGAACCTTAATCATTGCCGATGAAGGCAGCCATGTTAGCTACCTTGAAGGCTGTACCGCACCTATGCGTGATGAAAATCAGTTACATGCGGCAGTGGTTGAGCTGGTTATCTTGAAGGATGCTGAGATCAAGTACTCAACGGTACAGAACTGGTATCCAGGCGATGAAAATGGCCTAGGTGGTATTTATAATTTTGTTACTAAGCGCGCGGACTGTCGCGAAGACAATGCAAAAGTCTCTTGGACACAAGTTGAAACAGGCTCAGCGATCACCTGGAAATACCCCAGTGTTGTTTTGAAGGGAGATAATTCTGTTGGTGAGTTTTATTCAGTAGCGCTAACCAATAATTATCAACAAGCCGATACCGGTACGAAGATGATGCACGTTGGAAAAAACACTAGCAGTACGATTATCTCAAAAGGTATCTCGGCAGGGCACGGCCAAAATACCTACCGTGGCCTTGTTAAAATTGGACGTAATGCTGAAAATGCACGGAATTACACACAATGTGATTCCTTGTTAATGGGTGATCAGTGTGGGGCTCATACATTCCCATACATAGAAACAAAACACCCCAGTGCGACAATTGAACACGAAGCATCCACATCAAAAATCAGCGAAGACCAATTATTTTATTGTATGCAGCGCGGCATTTCAGCTGAAGATGCAGTATCAATGATTGTGAATGGATTTTGTAAGGAAGTGTTTAAAGAATTACCCATGGAGTTTGCGGTGGAAGCGCAGGCCCTACTCGGCATTAGTCTTGAAGGCAGTGTTGGTTAATAAATAAATAGTTAAGGAACAAAGACATGTTAAAGGTTGAAAATTTGCACGTAAGTGTTGACGGAAAAGAAATTCTTAAAGGTATTAACTTAGAAATTGGCACAGGTGAAGTGCACGCAATTATGGGGCCTAATGGTTCCGGTAAAAGTACTCTGTCGTATATTCTTTCGGGCAGAGAAGGTTACGATATTACTGAAGGTCGTGTGTTATTTAACGGTCAAGATTTATTTGAAATGAGTGTTGAAGAACGCGCATGGGCAGGTGTTTTTTTGGCGTTTCAATACCCTGTTGAAGTACCCGGTGTGAGCAATATCTATTTCCTTAAAGCCGCGTTGAATGGCATTCGTAAGTTCCAAGGTTTAGCTGAACTGGACGCGATGGATTTTATTTCCATGGTGAAAGGTAAGATGAAGGATTTGGATATGGATGAGAAATTTCTATACCGTGCCGTTAACGAAGGCTTCTCAGGTGGCGAGAAAAAACGTAATGAGATTTTACAAATGTCCGTACTAGAGCCTACGTTATGTCTGCTCGATGAAACAGATTCGGGTCTTGATATTGATGCACTTCAAGTTGTAGCAGAAGGGGTTAACCGTTTACGTGATCCTAAACGCTCATTTGTATTGATCACTCATTATCAACGCTTATTAGATTACATTAAACCGGATTATGTTCATGTGTTGGCGCACGGTAAGGTTGTCAAATCGGGTGGTCCCGAATTAGCCCTCGAGTTAGAAGAGCAGGGTTATGCTTGGGTTGATGAAAAATTGGCGAGTTAAATATGTCTGTTACACATTTACCGAATGCGCATTACACGAGCTTGTTGTCAGCACAAGAGAACCATTTAATTGGCTATGACGTTGATTGGTTAAATAAACTACGAAAGAAAGCGTCTAAAACATTTTCAGCCACAGGCTTTCCAACGTTTCGTGAAGAAGAGTGGCGTTATACTAATATATCGCCGATTGAGAAAAAGCAGTTCACCGTATCTGAACAGGCAGGCAAGATTGACGCAGCATTCGTCAAGACGGTTTTATTAGAAGGTTGTTACCACCTCGTCTTTGTCGATGGTTTTTATCAAGCTGAACTTTCTTCAATGGATGGGCTACCTGATGGGGTTACTGTTTCCGCGTTAAGTGAAGGTTTGTCTGAACATGAAGCGTTGGTTAAGTCTTTATTGGACTCAACAGTTGAATCAACCGCGCTTGGTTTTATTAATTTTAATACAGCCTTATTTACCGATGGTGCCGTTATTTCAATTGCAGAAAATACAGTGCTTGAAAAACCGATTCAATTAGCTTTTATTTCATCAAAAGAGGCGGCGCTTAAACTAAGTAATAGTCGAAATTTAGTGCTTGCAAAAGCATCATCAAAAGCAAGTGTTATTGAAACCTTTCATGCGGTAGAAGCGTCGTGTTACCACACCAATGTTATTACTGAAGTTGTTGTGGAGCCTAATGCAAATTTAACGCATAACCGTTTTCAGGCGGAATCCTTAAAAGCCTTTCATATTGGGGGGGTGTATTCGCGTCTTGAAAAGAATGCCATTTTCAATCAATACAACTATACATTCGGAGCGAGCTTATCACGCTGTGAAATACACGCAACATTAGGTGAAGCGTCTGATTGCACCTTAGATGGGCTGTACGTTGGACAGGATCGTCAACATATGGATAATCATACGCGCGTTAATCATGCTCAACCTCACGCTGTGAGCAACGAGTTTTATAAAGGTGTGTTAGGCGATGCTTCGCGTGGTGTGTTTCAAGGTCGAATTATTGTGGCGCAGGATGCACAAAAGACTGATGCGAAAATGAACAACCGTAACTTATTGTTATCTGATCGCGCAGAGGCGGATGCTAAACCTCAGCTTGAAATTTATGCTGATGATGTAAAATGCGCCCACGGTGTGACCGTTGGTCAATTGGACGATACGGCGATTTTCTATTTACGTTCGCGTGGCGCTGATGAACAAACGGCCAAAAACATGCTGACCTTTGCATTTGCAAATGAAATGATTGAGCATATCCCTTTCGAACCTCTGCGACTCGCTGTGTTAGATGAGTTGCTTAAACGTTTCCCACAAGCGGGGATAAAAAAAGAGTGGTTATGAATCAACAAGTAGACAATATAGCGGCCTATGATGTAGAGCGAATCCGTCAGGACTTCCCAGTCCTGGATCAACAAGTTCGTGGTAAACCATTGGTTTACCTTGATAACGCAGCGACAAGTCAAAAACCTAAGGCGGTAATTGATAGTATCGTTCAATATTACCAGAATGATAACGCCAATATTCACCGAGGTGTACATACACTAAGTGAACGGGCGACGTTATCGTACGAGAATGCACGTAAAAAGGTACAAACGTTTTTAAATGCTAGCTCAGAAAAAGAAATAGTCTTTGCACGTGGTGCAACCGAAGCAATTAATTTGGTTGCGAATGCATTTGCAGAAAAAATATCTGTTGGCGATGAAATTCTTATCACGGCAATGGAGCATCACTCAAACATAGTGCCTTGGCAGATGTTATGTGAAAAAACCGGTGCTAAATTAAAAGTAGCGCCAATAAATGAACAGGGCGAGTTGGTCTTTGAAGAGTTTGAAGCGCTGATTAGTAACAAAACTAAGTTTGCCGCTATCTCTCACATGTCGAATGCGTTGGGTACGATTAACCCGATCCAGCAAATGATTGAGCTACTTCACCAACACAATATCCCTGTTCTTGTGGATGGCGCACAAGCCATTCCGCACATTGCAGTTGATGTTCAAGCACTTGATTGCGAGTTTTATGTGTTTTCTGGGCATAAATTATATGCGCCAACAGGCATAGGCGCTTTGTACGGAAAAATGGAACAACTGGAGCAGATGGCACCATATCAAGGAGGAGGCGATATGATTAGCGTCGTCACATTTGATAAGACGGTTTATAGCAAAGTTCCTTATAAGTTTGAAGCGGGCACGCCAAATATCGCGGGGACAATTGGTTTAGGTGCGGCCATTGATTATGTCAATAAGATAGGTATTGATGCGATTGCAGCACACGAAAATAGTTTGTTGGAGTACGCAACAGAGCAAGCGAAGCGAATTAAAAAGTTAAGAATTATTGGTACAGCTAAAAATAAAGGTGCGATTTTATCTTTTGTTCTAGAAGGTATTCATCCACACGATATCGGAACAATGATGGACCACCAAGGTATAGCGGTACGTGCTGGGCACCATTGCGCAATGCCCGTTATGGATTTTTTTGGAGTACCTGCCACTGCTCGAGCATCTTTTGCCATGTATAATACGCACCAAGAAGTGGATGCCTTAATGGCTGGAATTGAAAACCTAATAGAGATGTTTGGCTAATGTTGGATGATTTAAGAGACCTATATCAAGAAGTTATTTTTGATCACAATAGAAACCCGAGAAACTTCCGTGCGATGGATGATGCGGATCGTCAAATCGATGGTTTTAATCCCTTATGTGGCGATCGTTTAACGTTATTTATAAAGTTTGCGGACGGCAAAATTAGTGATGCTAGTTTTCAAGGGCAAGGTTGTGCAATCTCTACTGCCTCTGCGTCATTAATGACGGATATTGTAAAAGGCTTAACCGAAGACGAAGCACAACATTTGTTTGCCTTATTTCATAAAATGGCGACAGGTGAAAAGGTTGAAATGGATGAGTTAGGTAAATTAGCCGTATTAGCAGGCGTTTGTGAATACCCGGCGCGTGTTAAGTGCGCGACTTTACCATGGCACACCCTAGATGCTTTATTGCAAGGTTCTGAAGAACCAGTGACAACTGAATAGATAACGTTTTTCTGTTATGCGTGAGCTAAACCCAATTACCAATAAAATTGCAGACCTTAAAGAGCGGACAGTTTCTCTTAGGGGGTATCTTTGACTTTGAAACAAAGGAAGAACGTTTAACGGAAGTTTTAAGAGAACTTGAAAGCCCTGAGGCATGGAATGACCCAGCCCATGCGCAAGCTTTAGGAAAGGAAAGAGGGCAATTAGAACTCGTCGTTAACACCCTTACTGAATTATATGAAGACCTAGACGACGCAGCTGACTTATTAGAAATGGCCGTTGAAGAGGGTGATGATGAGTCCGTTGGAATCATTGAGGCTGACTTAGAGCTGTACGAGAAGAAAGTAGCAAATCTAGAATTTCAACGGATGTTCTCAGGCGATATGGATGCTAATAGCGCTTTTTTAGATATTCAATCAGGCTCTGGCGGTACAGAAGCTCAAGACTGGGCCGAAATGATTTTGCGTATGTACCTACGTTGGGCCGAGCAGCATAATTTTAAAACAGAATTAATTGAAGTCTCTGCGGGCGATGTGGCGGGTATTAAAAGTGCGACAATTTCTATTCAAGGTGATTACGTTTATGGCTGGTTAAGAACTGAAATTGGTGTACACCGATTGGTTAGAAAATCCCCGTTTGACTCGGGTAGCCGCCGTCATACGTCGTTTGCCGCTGTTTTTGTGTCGCCAGAAATTGATGATGATATTGAAATTGATATTAATCCGGCTGACTTAAGAATAGATGTCTATAGAGCTAGTGGTGCGGGCGGGCAGCACGTTAACAAAACCGAATCGGCGGTGCGGATTACACATGAACCAACGAATACAGTCGTTCAATGTCAGAACGATCGCTCTCAACACAAGAATAAGGCGACAGCGATGAAGCAGTTAAAAGCTAAGTTGTATGAGCTTGAAGTGCAGAAGAAAATGGCCGATCAGCAAACCCAAGAAGAAAGTAAATCGGATATTGGCTGGGGAAGTCAGATACGCTCGTATGTATTAGATCAGTCTCGAATTAAAGATTTACGAACCGGCGTTGAAACCGGCAATACACAGGCCGTGCTCGATGGAGCATTGGACCAATTTATAGAAGCCAGTTTAAAAAGTGGAATTTAAGTTATGAGTGATCAAAAACAGAATCAATCAACACAAGATGAGAATAAGTTAATTGCTGTACGTCGTGAAAAACTGGCTGAAATAAAAAAACTGGGCAACGCCTATCCAAATGACTTTAGGCGTGAACACTATGCTGAATCACTGCACGCTGAATATAGTCAGTTTGATAAAGAAGCACTAGATGAACAACAAGTGCAGGTGTCATTAGCAGGGCGTTTAATGGCCAAACGAGTTATGGGCAAAGCGAGTTTTGCACACGTACAAGATATGTCGGGACGTATGCAGCTTTTCGTCCAGCGTGATACGTTACCTGAGGGGCATTACCAAACATTTAAAGGCTGGGATATTGGCGATATTATTGCTGTAGAAGGCGTTTTATTTAAAACAAAAACGGATGAGTTATCAGTGCGAGTTTCATCCATTCAACTACTGACGAAATCGTTACAGCCGCTACCCGAAAAATTCCATGGTCTAACTGATCAAGAACAACGATATCGTCATCGATATGTTGATTTAATCATGAATGGGCAATCACGTGATGTTTTTAAAATTCGTAGTAAAGTGGTTAGTTTTATTCGTCAATATCTTGTCGATAATGATTATATGGAGGTTGAAACTCCGATGATGCATGTCATTCCTGGAGGCGCAACAGCTAAACCATTTGCAACTCACCATAATGCATTAGATATGGAGCTGTTCCTACGTATCGCGCCAGAATTATATTTAAAACGTTTAATTGTTGGTGGCTTTGAACGTGTGTTTGAGATAAACCGCAGCTTCAGAAACGAAGGTCTTTCAACGCGTCATAACCCAGAATTCACAATGCTGGAGTTTTACCAAGCGTATGCTGATTACAATGACGTGATGAATTTAACTGAAGACATGTTACGAAAACTGGCGTCTGAGGTGCTGGGTACTAACGTTGTACATTATCAAGGTGAAGATTACGACCTAGGTAAACCGTTTAGACGGATGACTGTGATTGAATCAATTCTGCATTACAACAGCGATATCAGCGAAGAAAACCTAGCGACTAAAGAAGCTGCACTAAAAATTACCGAACGGTTAAATATCCCGGTAGAGGATAGTTACGGCCTAGGCAAAATTCAAATTGAGATATTTGAGAAAACGGTTGAAGAAAAATTACATGAACCAACATTTATTACCGCGTACCCAACTGAGGTTTCGCCTTTAGCACGAAGAAATGATGAGAATCCCTTTGTAACCGACCGATTTGAATTTTTCGTCGGTGGTAGAGAAGTGGCTAACGGTTTTTCTGAGCTTAATGATTCAGAAGACCAAGCAGAACGTTTTAAACAGCAGGCCGAAGATAAAGAAGCAGGTGATGATGAAGCAATGCATTACGATGCAGATTATATTAGAGCGCTTGAAATTGGTATGCCGCCAACGGCTGGTGAAGGGATTGGAATTGACCGCTTAGTGATGTTTTTAACAGACTCCGCCTCTATCAGAGACGTTATTTTATTTCCTCATATGAGACCAGAAAACTAAGTGTTTTCTAGTCTTCATTTTTAAGCTTTAAACATGAATAGGCGCTAAGCCCATTGCCCAAAAAATGACGGTGGTTACTAAAACGCCAACAATAGTCACTAAACCAATGGTGAGTACAGCACTAGCGAATAGAAAGCCTTTCTCTTGATTGATACCCATAACGATAGGTATACCGGTGTATAAAAGATAAACACCGTACCCAATAGCAATAAGTCCTGTTAAGAAAATAACCCATGGTATGGGGATGCTTGCAAAAATGCCGCTAATAAATAAAGGTGATAGGGTAGTAATAGCCAGTAACATACAAGTAGATAGGTCTCTGCTTGTACCATACGTTGCTGCCATCCAATGAATTGCTTTACCTATAATTGCAGTACCAACAATACAAGCTATATAGAAACCGATAACGAGTGGAAGGGTGCTTTCAAGGGTGAATTTGAAATTCCTATCGCCAATGTCCCAGCCTATATAAACGGTACCGATGAAAGCTGATGCTGCAGGAATTATGGCTAAGGTAAATATGTATTTATAAAAGCATTCTGCGACACTAATTTTTCTATCACGAATCTTTATCCATTCTTTATCTGATTTTATAAAATTTCCTGTTAAGTGGTTGATTATCATATTATTTCCTTATTTTTTTATAAACTATTGATTATTACTGAAGTAATAGGTAAGTTCTAACTGGTGTTTGTTTAACTAGAACATAACACTTTTTCAATTTAGCGTCTCTATTTTGAACTTGATCTATATCAATTTTTTTAGTTTTTGCTAAAAGGCTACCCAGGCGTTCAGGTTTGTTATAATTTTTCATTTTTAGCCTTGTTATTAATGAATTTATTGGACTATTTAAAACCGTGGGATTTTTCAGTTATTTTTGTATTGTCCTTTTTGTTACTGGGCTGGTTTTATACCAAAGGCCTTGCCGATATAAAAAAATCTCAAAGAAATGCTAAAACTTATTGGCAAGCGTTAAGTTTTTATATAGGTCTCATTTCAATTTACGCTGTTTCGCATACCTACCTTGATTACCTTGCGCAATATATGTTCTGGGTGCACCGATTTCAGCACTTGGTTCTTCATCACCTAGCGCCGTTATTGATGGTGCTGGGAGGTATCGAAATCTGTGCAAAAGGGCTTCCAACTTGGTGGCCAAAGTGGACAATATTGCCTCTTGTTATTAAGTGGCCGAGCGAGCGTTTATATCGCTTAATTCAACATCCTATCGTTGCCCCTTTCTTATTCGTTGGCTTAATATACCTATGGTTAATACCAGATATTCATTTTGCAGCAATGCTTAGCCAGACACTGTATTATGTGATGAATTGGTCTATGTTATTAGATGGTTTTTTATTTTGGTGGTTAGTATTAGGGCCTGATTGGCATGGCGAAGCGAAGGGCTTTAAAACTCGGATTATAATGATGTTAGTAGTTGTTATTCCACAGCAATTATTAGGCGCTTATTTAACGTTAACGGATTCAGTTATTTATGACGTGTATGATGTGTGCGGCCGTGCTTGGCCTATCAGCCCCTTAGTCGATCAGATTTATGGTGGAATTGTTACGTGGATACCGGCTAGTATGATGAGTGTATTAGGATTGGTTTTAGTGTTACGTCGTCGGTTAAATTTTCAAAAAAGAGTAGGGTATAAAAATGATTAAGCGGTTTATGGTGCTATGTATATTGTTAACCTTGTTTGCTTGCGCAAAAACTGAACCCACACGCTTAACAAATATTACAGGACTTATCCCAGATCTAACGTTTGAACTAACGGATGAAAATGGCAATAAAGTGACTGAAAAGAATTATCTAGGTTACACAGTTGCTGTGTTTTTTGGCTTCACTTCTTGCCCTGAAATTTGCCCAACAACGATGCATCAACTATCGGCCATATTGAAGAAAGTCGATACTAATGCGTCAAAAGTTAAGGTTTTATTTATTTCAGTTGACCCGGAAAGAGACTCAGTTGAAAAGTTAAAGAACTATACGGCTATTTTTGGTGATGCGTTTATCGGCCTTCGAGGAGATGAAACAGACATAAAAGAAATGACCAAGCGTTATCGTGTTACGTTTGGATATGGCGATACTGATGATGAAGGAAATTATGAGGTTTCTCATAGTGGAGCAGTTTTTATATTTGATAAAAAGGCTAAAGCGCGCTTGTTGGCTACCCAGTCATCTAGTAGTGAGGATATATTATTTGATCTAAATAATTTAATAAATTCAGGAAGTTAACGAGTTTTTAACATCTATTTTGTAAACTTTTTATAATATTTTTTTCAACCGATGAGTCATTAAGTCATCGCAATTTGTATATCATTAATTTTTTGCTGCGCTTTAAAATAATGGAAAATCCGTTAATCCCACAAGACTTGTATTTTCATTATCTGTAGTTTCACAAGATTTACCACTACAACTAAACCTACGATTGATAGCTGTCTAGTCTAGTTTGTATTTTGGGAGGAGTATGCTTATTGCGATGTTATTTTTAAGCAAAATTTCCTGATCATTGATAAGCGGCACTTTTAGTACAGTAAGCCCTGTATGGGTTTGATTACCAGAAGGTATGGAATTTAAAACAGTACCGATGCTATTTGTATCAGTGCCGGTAAATAGTTGCTCCCCAATAACAAAGGGTGACGCTGACTGGTAGCTGACTAATCGTCGCTTTACACTACCTTTATAGTGCATTCGAGCAACAACTTCTTGCCCGGTATAACAGCCTTTTTGAAAACTAATGCCTTTTAATGCATCAAGGTTAAGCATTTGCGGGATGAATTGTTCACTCGTTTCTTGTGTTATTTCTGGAATGCAAGCAGATATTAGCCATTTATCCCACTCGTTATCATTCAAGGCTATGTCAAAGATATGACTTAATTCCTCCGTGCAGCTTGTTGGAATAAGCAATAAAGCGAGATTATCTTGTTCTGTATATTGAATGTTAGCTAAAGGCCTTAGTGTATTTTCTAATACGAAAGGTAATGCTTCGTTAACGCCAAGAATAATAAACTGACTTGTTACGTCGTCAATGATGACCTTTGACCGAAAAACGAACATTTTCAAGCGTTTAATAACAGAAGCGGATAAATCAGATGAAAGGGTCATATAAAATATTTCACCGCGTTTCACGAGATGAAAAAGACTGATAACTCGACCTTTAGGGTTGCACAAAGCTCCAAAACCACTGTTAGTATCGTCTAAGCTTAATACATCACAGGTTGTTTGCCCTTGTAGGAAGTTTGCAGCATCTTTCCCTGTAAAGGAGATGATGCTCTTTTTGCTTTGGAGGTTGTATGCAGTGGTAGCGCTCATGTTGTTCAAAGTTAGAGTTGTTTAGGACATAGTATTGTATCGCTAAACAATTTATGTTGCGGCACAAAAAAGTACCAGTATAACCTTGAATATAAATGATTGATGTTTTAACCTAACGAGCTTCTATTTCGGGTTGAATTTCATGAATAAAGAAGCTGCAAATCAAGTGAACGTGTCTAAGATTCCTAAGAAAGAGGCTGAGAAAGATACGAGTAAAACTAAACCTGAGTTAACAAAAGAAATAAATGGACGGTCTGGACCCGAACCAACTCGCTACGGAGACTGGGAGAAAAATGGCCGATGCATCGATTTTTAATTTAGTTTTTTAAATAATATTTAGTCACCAAGGGATTCTATATGAGTAGTAATAACAGACCACTTTCACCGCATCTAGATGTTTATAAGTTGCCTCTATCAGCATTACTGTCAATCGTTCATCGAGGGACAGGTGCATTTTTAACGCTTGGAACTATCGTTTTAGTTTGGTGGTTAATGGCATTAGCTGGTGGCGAGGAATCATTTAATTCGGCACAGCAATTTATGGGTAGCTTTTTTGGGCGATTGATTTTGCTTGGTTGGTCATTTGCTTTATTTTTTCACCTTGCAAACGGTATTAGACATCTAGTATGGGATGCTGGTTATTGTTTTGAAAAAGATGAAGTTGAGAAAACATCATATATCGTTTTAGCCACATCAGTTTTTCTAACCCTTTTAGTTTGGGTTGTTGCATTTTTATTCACGGCGGGAGCATAAAATGAGTTTAAGATCACCACTTGGACAGGCTAAAGGGTTAGGGTCTGCAAAGGAAGGCTTGCATCATTGGTGGGCCCAACGTGTCACTGCGGTTGCACTTATTCCATTAACGATTTGGTTTGCATTCAAAGTAGCTGTGCTCAGCATGTCTGATTATAAAACCGTATTAGAATGTATTGGATCGCCATGGTCTGCTGCACTAATTGTCAGCTTAATCGTTGCTGCGTTTTATCATGCTGCTTTGGGTATGCAAGTTATTTATGAAGATTACATTGGTGGTAAAGCTGTGCGAATTGCTGCCATTATGGGCACCAATCTATTATTATTTTTATTGGCTGCGGCAAGCATTATTGCTGTGGTACGCATTGCCGTTGGAGGCTAGAGCTGTATGAATATCGAAGATTATAAAATAACCGAACATAAATACGACGTTGTAGTGGTTGGTGCAGGTGGCGCTGGTTTGCGTGCAACGTTTGGTATGGCTCAAAAGGGCCTAAAGACGGCCTGTATTACTAAAGTTTTTCCAACACGTAGTCATACCGTTGCTGCTCAAGGTGGCATTAGTGCGGCCTTGGGAAATATGGGTAAAGATGATTGGCGCTGGCATATGTATGACACTGTTAAAGGGTCAGATTGGTTAGGCGATCAAGATGCGATTGAATATATGTGTCGTGAGGCGATTCCTGCGATTGTCGAATTAGAGCACTATGGCGTGCCTTTTTCTCGTACAGAAGAAGGTAAAATTTATCAGCGTCCTTTTGGTGGTATGACAACTAACTACGGCGAAGGAACAGCACAACGTACATGTGCAGCGGCCGATAGAACGGGTCATGCGATTCTTCATACACTCTACCAACAATCGCTTAAACATGACGCTGAATTCTTTATTGAATATTTTGCGCTTGACTTGATCATGGATGATGATGGCGTTTGCCGTGGAGTACTAGCGTTAAAAATGGATGACGGCACGTTACATTTATTCCGTTCACATATGGCAGTAATGGCAACAGGTGGATATGGCCGTTCATTTTTCTCTTGTACTTCAGCGCATACCTGTACAGGTGACGGTAATGCGATGGTCCTTCGTGCAGGTTTGCCATTACAAGATATGGAGTTTGTTCAATTCCACCCAACTGGTATTTATGGGTCTGGCTGTTTGATTACTGAAGGTGTTCGAGGAGAGGGTGGGTACTTAACCAACTCTAAAGGCGAGCGCTTTATGGAACGGTATGCACCGAATGCTAAAGACTTAGCTTCTCGAGATGTTGTGAGTCGCTCGATGACCATTGAAATTAATGAAGGCCGTGGTGTCGGTCCAGAAGGTGATCATATTCACCTTCATTTGGAGCACTTAGGCCCCGAAGTTATTGAAGAACGTTTACCGGGTATTGCTGAAAGTGCAAAAATATTTGCAGGCGTTGACGTTAGCAAAGAGCCCATCCCTGTTTTACCAACGGTTCATTATAATATGGGTGGTATACCCACTAATTATAAGGGTGAAGTGGTCACGCTTGATGGAGATAACCCCGATAAAGTAGTAAAAGGATTAATGGCGATTGGCGAAGCAGCTTGTGTGTCTGTACATGGCGCAAATAGACTAGGTTCAAACTCCCTATTAGATCTAGTTGTATTTGGCCGCTCAGCATCAATTAGAGCTGCAGAAGTGGTTGAACCTGATACTGATCATCCTGACTTAGCCGAAAACGCTTGCGAACAAGCATTAACGCGTTTAGATAAATTTAGAAACGCAAATGGCTCAAAGAGAACATCTGAAGTTCGTTTAGATATGCAAAAAACCATGCAAAAACACGCTGCTGTGTTTAGAACCGGTGAGTCTATGAAAGATGGTGTTGAAAAACTGAGGGAAGTCCAAGAATCATTTAAAGATGTCTCAGTGTCTGACCGGTCCTTGATTTGGAACACTGATTTAATTGAAACACTGGAGCTTGATAATTTATTATCGCAAGCTGCAGTCACGATTGAAGGCGCTCTAAATAGAGAAGAAAGCCGAGGTGGTCATGCACGTGAAGATTTCCCTGATCGTGATGATGAAAACTGGCATAAGCATTCAATTATGTGGTTTGACGACAAGAATAAAGTCAGTATCAACTATCGACCTGTGCATATGTACACATTGTCAGATGATGTTGATGTTGTTCCGCCTAAAAAGCGCGTCTACTAAGGCTTAAAGAGGATATATAAATGGCTGAATTTACACTTCCAAAAAACTCTGTCGTACAACAGGGCAAAACCTATCCTGCGCCTGCAGGAGCAACGAATATTCAAGTGGTAGAAATCTATCGCTGGGATCCAGATAGTGGTGAAAACCCTCGCGTTGATACTTATAATCTAGATTTAGATACTTGCGGCCCGATGGTATTGGATGCGATTATCAAAATTAAAGACGAGATTGACTCTACGCTAACGTTTCGTCGTTCATGCCGAGAAGGCATTTGTGGTTCTTGCTCAATGAATATTAATGGTAAAAACACCTTAGCGTGTACCAAAGATATCAGTGACATTGATGGGCCTATCAAGATTTACCCTTTACCGCATATGCCTGTCGTAAAAGATATTGTGCCTGATTTAACACACTTTTATGCTCAGTACGCATCAATCAAACCTTGGATTCAATCAACAACACCACCGCCACCCGATAAAGAACGTCTTCAATCAAAAGAAGACCGCGCTCAACTTGACGGTTTATATGAATGTATTCTTTGTGCATGTTGTTCAACATCTTGCCCAAGTTACTGGTGGAATGGTGATCGTTATCTTGGCCCCGCGATTTTATTGCAAGCGTATCGCTGGTTAGCCGATTCACGTGATGAAAATGCCGGTGAGCGTTTAGACGAGTTAGAAGACCCGTTTAAATTATACCGTTGCCATACCATCATGAACTGTACGGAAACCTGCCCGAAAGGCTTGAACCCTGCAAAAGCAATTGCTGAAATCAAAAAACTTTTAGTTGAGCGTAAGATTGCTTAATGTCTGAAAAATCAAAGCTCCTTTGGCGTTGCCGACGTGGCGTCAAAGAGCTTGATGTTTTATTTACTCGTTTTGTTGAGTTATCCTACGATGGCTTGTCGGAAAGAGAAAAAGAAGCATTCAATAAACTGCTAGAAATAGAAGATCCTGATATTCTCGGTTTTATGCTGTACAACATAACGCCGGATGATCCAGACGTGGCTAATATCGTTGAAAAAATCCATACCACCGTTTGATATAACGTTAGGGGCATCTATAACGCTTAATTTCATTATTTATGGCGCGTTCTTTTTAACGCTAATAGCTTGCTGGTTAAACGGTCTAAACGTTACTCTGCAAACTTTACTTAGTGTTGGTACAGCGGGCATGTTTCTTTATACCTACCAAGGTGGCGTATTAAGTTATCGCAATGTTGCGAAACTACACTGTAAGTCTGATGGTTGTTGGTCTTTGTTTAATAGTGACGGCTCTTCAGACCTGTACCGTTTAAAAGAAACCAGTGTTATTTTAGGCCCGCTTTACTTTCTTCACTTCCAATCCAAATCAAAAAATATCAATTTAATACTGGCGAATGACTGTATGACTGCCGAGGAAAAAAGAAACTTGCGCGTGGCCTTAAAGGTTTATAGAAAAAAGCTTCTATTTGCTAGGGTTTAGCACGGTATCCTTTTTAAAGTTTTTATCATCTGTATTGGGGTAGTCAAGTGTGTAATGTAAGCCGCGGCTTTCTTTACGAAGTAGCGCGCTATCAATGATCAATTCAGCGGTTGTCACAAGGTTCCTTAATTCTAGAAAGTCACTCGTCACATGGAAATGGCTGTAATAATCTTCTATTTCTTGTTTTAACAGTGTTATGCGATGTTTAGCCCGTTGTAATCGTTTTGTGGTTCGAACGATACCAACGTAGTCCCACATAAATTGTCGTAATTCAGCCCAGTTATGAGAGACCACAATTGCTTCATCCGAATTGATAACTTTTGAATCGTCCCATGCTTTAATACGAGATGACCTTTCAGCACCTTCCAAAAACTTGGTGATATCAATACTGGCCTGTTTTGCGAAAACCAGACATTCAAGAATTGAGTTGCTGGCCATCCTATTAGCACCATGTAACCCGGTAAAAGCGGTTTCTCCAACGGCATACAAACCAGTGATGTCAGTCAGTCCATTTCTATCGGTCATAACGCCACCGCAAGTATAGTGAGCAGCAGGTACAACGGGCAACGGGTCTTTAGTCATATCAAAACCAAAACTTAGACACCTTTCATTAAGCATTGGAAAATGTGACTTTGTAAACTTTGCCGTACGGTGACTAATATCTAAAAATACAGAGGGGATACCTAAGCGTTTCATTTCATGGTCAATCGCTCGGGCAACAATGTCACGCGGGGCTAATTCAGCACGCTTGTCAAAGTTCGGCATAAAACGTGTGCCATCTGGTAGTAACAATAAACCACCTTCACCTCTGACTGCTTCACTGATCAAGAAAGATTTGGCTTCGGGGTGAAACAAACAAGTTGGGTGGAATTGCATGAACTCCATATTGGCTACGCGACATCCAGCACGCCATGCCATTGCAATACCGTCGCCAGTGGAAACATCAGGGTTGCTAGTATATAAATATACTTTACTGGCGCCGCCTGTCGCTAGTGTGACACAAGGGCTTTTCATGTTAAAAATAACGTCTTTTTTAGTATCTAAAACATAACAGCCTGTTACTCTCTTTTTGCCCGTTTTTTTATCTTTGCTAGTGACTAGGTCAATCACATTATGGTGCTCAAAAATCTTAATATTAGACTGATTAAGGATCTGCTCATTAAGCGCTGTTTGGACAGCTCGGCCGGTTGAATCATCGGCGTGAACAACTCGTCTATAGGAATGCCCGCCTTCTTTTGTTAAGTGAAGTTTATTATTCGAGCGTATATTTTTGTTCGTTGAAAACTGGACATTATTAGCCATTAACCAATCGATGCTGGCTTTACCATGAGAAACAACTAATTCGACAATATCATCATGGCATAGGCCAGCGCCCGCTCTGATAGTATCTATTCGGTGGGAATCAAGTGAATCGGCATCATCTAAAACAGCAGAAATGCCACCTTGGGCATAATAGGTGCTTCCTTCAGACATATTTAACTTTGAAAGTATCGCGATTTGGATATGGCTTGGAAGAGAGAGTGCAAGCCCCATTCCTGCAGCACCACTACCAATTATAATGACGTCATATGAAAATGTGTTATCTGACATATTAATTTATTTGATTAGACTGACTCTAAAAGGCCATAATAGAAAACTTAGCTACTTTACACGGATTCATTAAAAAATTGATTTTTTCTTTCCAACAATTGAACTACTCCTTAATCTCATTGTCTTTAAGGCAAGAGTTAGTGTTATTTGATCAGATATTTAGGTGTAAGTATGTCTGATCAAGATGATCAATTATTAATAGCGCGGGTTAAAAAAGGTGATAAAAAGGCGTTTGATAAATTAGTTATTAAATATCAGCAGCGAATCATCCAGTTAGTTCGTCGATATATACGAGATGAAAGTGAGGCGCAGGACGTTGCTCAAGAAGTGTTTATCAAAACGTATAAGGCGTTAGCCAATTTTAGAGGAGAGAGTGCATTTTATACGTGGCTGTATAGAATTGCGGTTAATACGGCAAAGAATTATCTAGTTTTTAGGGCAAGGCGCTCGTCGGATCATGAGGTGGATGTTGACGATGCAGAGAATTTTGAAGGTGCCTTTAAACTGAAAGAAGGTGATACGCCAGAACATTTGCTGTTGAGTGAAGAAATTAGAAAGATGGTTCAACAAACCATTGAATCTTTACCGGACGATTTAAAAAGTGCGATTAGGTATAGAGAGTTAGATGGAATGAGCTATGAAGAAATTGCACATAAAATGGATTGTCCAGTTGGTACTGTTCGTTCACGTATATTCAGGGCACGTGAAACAGTAGATAAAGCTCTAAAGCCATTACTCGATTAAATGTAGATAGGAACCAGCAATGAACGACATATATAAAGAGCAAATATCATCGTTATTGGATAATGAATTGAGTTCACCTGAGGCTGAAGAGTTATTAAAAGCCATTGAGAATGACAAAGCATTAAGTGAAAAGTTTGATCGGTATGCTCTTATTCGAGATGCATTTAATGAACGTACCGTCGCCCAAGAATCATTTTTACATAATATCCAAACCGAACTTCTTGCTGAGCCCACAATTTTGGCTCCCATATTAAATAAAAAATATGTGGTGACTGCATTAGCGGCCTCACTTGCTCTCTTTACAATCGTTATTTTCGATATTGGGTTGTTTTCGACTAACCCAACAAGCTCTCCGTCGATCGCATCAATTGATTCAGATAACAATGAGGTCATACTGCTTGAAGAGATGCAGGATGAAGAGTTAATTGAAAATAAAACTACGCCGCAACATACGCGATTAGTAACGTTTAAAAGGTAACGTCTAATTAAATCATTGTTGCTTATCCAACCCCTCAAAAAATAATGTTGTATAAGGTTTTTTTTAAGTTAATAACTTTTGGGTGCTTATCAGTACGTAGATTTCACGTGCTGGCAACAGGGGTGAAAGAAACAGCTAGAATCTTTTTAGCCAACATAATCAATATGTTCCCAAGGCAATCGTATCAGTCGAGTGCTGTTTACATTCGTCCCTGCGGCATGGAATTAGTGGTATCGTGAGATATTCGAAAAGTAGGAATCAACATAATTTTTGAGAACGCTGATGATTGAAGAAATAGCTATTGTTAAATCAGTTAAGCACCACTGGGTCAGTGTGTTAACCACGCAAAGTTCAAGTTGTCATCAATGTAATGAAGCAGCGTCGTGCTCGACGTCAGTACTGTCAAAATTCTTTGGTGCGAAAGAAATTGAATTAAAAATGTACTCGGAAGTGTCGCTTGAAAAAGGGGATCGAGTGGTTATCGGTATTAAGGAAAATATTTTTATGGGCTTGACCGCGCTTATTTACTTTACCCCTTTATGCGTACTGTTTTTATTTGCTTTATTAGGGCAGCAGTTAAGTCCGCAGTTAGGTATTGAAAGTGAATTATTGACTATTTTGTTGGCTCTTTTTGGGTTTGGTGGATGTTATTACCTAATTAAGTACTTAATTCAAAATCATCTTGAACCGCAAAGAATCAACCCCGTTATATTGAAAAAACTTTAATAATCCCCATTTATGTTAAATCGTTTTAATAAGGACCATGTTATGTATATGAGCTTTCGTCGATACGTTGTTGTTTCATTTTTATTATTGCTTACATTTAGTCACGCTACAGCAAATAACCTGCCCGATTTTACTTCATTAGTTGAAAAAAACAGCAGTGCGGTAGTTAATATAAGCACGACTCAAAAAGCTCATCAACAAAGCGTATTACCTGAAGGGTTCGAATTCCCAGAGAATCAACCTTATAGTGATTTGTTGAGGCACTTTTTTGGCGGCCAAGGACAGATTCCCAGACAACAAGAAACGCGCTCATTAGGCTCTGGTTTCATCATTTCAGAGGATGGTTTCTTATTAACGAATCACCATGTTATAAAAAATGCTGACGAAATCTTTGTACGCTTACAAGATCGAAGAGAGTTAAAAGCCGAGTTAATTGGTAGTGATGAGCGTACTGATGTTGCCCTATTGAAGGTCGATGCGACTAATCTACCCGTTGTAAAGCTTGGCTCATCAAAATCGCTAAAGGTTGGTGAATGGGTGTTTGCTATCGGTTCGCCGTTTGGTTTTGACAGTTCAGTTACTGCCGGTATTGTTAGCGCGAAAGGCAGAAGTCTTCCAAAAGAAAACTACGTGCCGTTTATTCAAACGGATGTAGCTATCAACCCAGGTAATTCAGGTGGTCCATTATTTAACCTAGACGGTGAAGTGGTTGGTATTAACTCACAAATATATAGTCGTTCTGGTGGTTTTATGGGCTTATCATTCGCGATACCGATAGACGTTGCGTTGAATGTTAGTCATCAGTTAAAAAAATCGGGTCATGTCTTACGAGGTTGGTTAGGTGTGCGTATTCAAGATGTTACTCGTGAATTAGCCGAGTCATTTGATATGGATAAACCACATGGCGCTTTAGTTGCTCAAGTTATTCCTGGGAGTCCCGCAGAAAAAGCAGGTATTCAAGTCGGTGATGTTATTGTGGCATTTAATGGTGAAAATATTAATCGCTCTTCTTCATTGCCGCCCTTAGTTGGTTCTGCAAATATCACTAATAAGGCCAAAGTTAAAATCATCCGTAACAAAAAAGCTAAGGTTTTGACAGTAACGTTAGAAAAACTTCCAGAAGACGAACAAGCCATTGCAAAGGTAAAAAAGAACTCGAAAACCAACACGACATTGGGAATGTCGGTAAAGGATTTAACCAAAGAAACACGTAGCCAGTTAAATATAAAAAAGTATGGTGTTATTGTTGACTCGGTGGGAAGTGGAGCAGCCTCAAAAGCAGGTATTCGTCCAGGTGATGTGATCATGCAAATTGATGGTCAATATGTAAAAAACACGGATCATATTAAGAAGTTAGCTAATGAAATAAGCGACGGAAAGTTCATTTCGATACTAATTAATCGACAAGGGAACCCAATTTTCCTCGCTTTGAAAAAATAATAGGTACAATGTCGGCAGTATTACAAAACGCCTCATTTGAGGCGTTTTAGCTAAGTTAATCGGATGCATTTTTAATGCGATTTAACAAATTCACGGTCTACGACCAATATTGACGAGATAAAGTGTGCCAGACATAAGCTTAACAAGAAATTTTTCCATTATTGCCCATATTGACCATGGGAAATCAACATTAGCCGACCGTTTAATCCATATTTGTGGAGGATTAAGTGAACGAGAAATGGAGGAGCAGGTTCTTGATTCGATGGATATCGAGCGAGAACGCGGCATAACGATTAAAGCGCAAAGCGTAACACTTCATTACAAAGCTAATGATGGGAAAACCTATAGGCTTAATTTTATTGATACGCCGGGCCATGTGGACTTTTCATATGAGGTTTCACGTTCTTTAGCCGCCTGTGAAGGTGCCTTATTAGTTGTCGATGCTGCCCAAGGTGTAGAAGCGCAAAGTGTTGCAAATTGCTATACAGCCATTGAGCTTGGTCTTGAAGTGTTACCTATATTGAACAAAATAGACTTACCGTCAGCTGAACCGGAACGCGTAGCTGAAGAAGTTGAAGAGATTATCGGTATTGAAGCGATTGATGCGCCACAAATTAGTGCTAAAACAGGGCTAGGTGTTGAGCTCGTGTTAGAGCAAATAGTCAAAAATGTTCCGGCGCCGAAAGGCGACCCAGATGCACCCTTACAAGCACTTATTATTGATTCTTGGTTTGATAATTACTTAGGCGTTGTCTCTTTAATTCGAGTTGTTAACGGCGTTATAAAAAAGAAACAGAAAATCAAAATGATGTCATCAAACGATATACATCTTGTGGATCAAGTAGGTGTTTTTACGCCTAAAAGAGAAGTGCTTGATGCCCTGTACCCAGGTGATGTTGGTTTTATGGTGGCGGGTATTAAAGATATTTATGGAGCACCCGTTGGCGATACTATAACGTTCTCGAGTAATCCTTCAGAAACTTCCTTGCCAGGCTTTAAAAAAGTTCAAGCACGTGTATTTGCAGGGCTGTTTCCATCTAGCTCGAATGATTATGAAAACCTTCGCGAGGCATTAAATAAATTAAAACTTAATGACGCCTCTTTAAATTATGAACCAGAAACATCCGATGCGCTTGGTTTTGGTTTTCGTTGTGGGTTCCTTGGAATGTTGCATATGGAAATCATCCAAGAACGCCTCGAGCGTGAATATGATTTAGACCTTATCACCACAGCACCTACCGTTATTTATCAAGTCTTGTTGCATAATGGCGATGTTCTTGAAGTTGATAACCCGGCAAAGCTACCGGATATTTCAACCGTCAATGAAATACGTGAACCGATCATAGAAGCTCATATTCTTGTTCCGCAGGAATATTTAGGTAGTGTTATTACTTTATGTATTGATAAGCGTGGCGTGCAAACAAAAATGCAATATATGGGCAAGCAAGTATCATTAAGTTATGAAATGCCAATGAGTGAAGTTGTGTTAGATTTTTTTGATCGATTGAAGTCGGTCAGCCGTGGTTATGCCTCGTTTGAATATGAATTTAAACGTTTCCAAGCAGAACCCTTGGTTAAGTTAGATATACTTATCAATGGCGATAGGGTGGATGCGTTATCATTGATTGTTCATCGAGATATTAGCCAGAATAGAGGTCGGGAACTTGTTGATAAAATGAAAGAGCTCATTCCCCGTCAAATGTTTGAAATTGCTATTCAAGCAGCCATCGGTGCAAAAATTATTGCTCGTTCCTCAGTAAAAGCATTAAGAAAGAATGTAACAGCAAAGTGTTATGGTGGTGATATTTCTCGCAAACGAAAATTATTAGAAAAACAAAAAGCAGGTAAAAAGCGTATGAAACAAGTGGGGAATGTTGAAATACCGCAAGATGCCTTTTTAGCCGTTCTAAAACTAGGAAGTGACTAATGCATTTTGATTTTTCTGCCGCACTAACATTAGCCACTTTTTTAACGGGGATAATTTCAGCCGTTTATTGGTTGATGCAACGATCAAAAAACAATTTATTCAGCGCTAAAGAACCGATCTTAGTTGAATACTCAAAGTCTTTTTTCCCGGTCCTTTTATTCGTTTTGGTCTTGCGCTCATTTATTGTTGAGCCCTTTAGAATACCTTCCAGCTCGATGATGCCAACGCTCTTAATTGGTGATTTTATTTTGGTTAACAAGTTTTCTTATGGCGTGCGATTACCTGTAGTAAACACTAAAATAATAGATATTGGAAAACCGGAGCGAGGCGATATCATGGTGTTTCGTTATCCAAAAAACCCGTCATTAGATTACATTAAACGCGTCATTGGCTTGCCAGGTGATAAAGTAGGTTATTTTGATAAGCATGTTTACATTAATGGCCAGCGTATCTCACAAGAACCATTAGGTTTATATCAGGGAGTTGGGCAAGGTGATAATATGACGAACTCACTATTGCAGCGTGAATTATTGCCGCTTCAAGAGCACGATATACTAATTATGAGTGAGCGACCATCTATTGAAGGTGAGACAATAATACCTGAAGGACACTATTTTATGATGGGGGACAACCGTGATAATAGTAACGATAGCCGTTATTGGGGAACCGTTCCAGAGGAAAACATAGTGGGTAAGGCGTTTATGATTTGGATGAACTGGGATTCAAGCAATCAAGGCGTTGACTGGAAAAGATTAGGTTCCACAATACATTAAGGATAATTATGAAAGGAGAATATAGTATGAATTCATCAAAACAAGAAGGGTTTACTCTTGTCGGGCTCATTTTAGTTTTTGGGTTAATCGGTATCGTCACCCTCAGCGTATTAAAGGTTTTTCCAGTTTATATGGAGCACTTAGCTGTGCAAAAAGCGATGGAAACTATAGAAACTGACCCAAGCATTAAAAATATGACAGTGGGGCAAATTAGAGGCTTATTTGAGAAAAAACTGGATATGAATCAGGTTGCAAGTATTAGCGCTAAAGATGCCAAAATTAATCGTTCGATTGGTGAAATTACGATGAAAGTGGAGTACGAAGTCCGTAAGGACTATATAGGGAACGTTGATATTGTTCTCACCTTTAGTGACGCATTTGACATCGCTCTTTAAACTGACATTGGAATAGATATTGAGTTTTGATGCTAACAGGCTACAAAAGAAAATAAATGCCACATTTAAAGACCATGCTCTACTGGAGCAGGCGTTAACTCATCGAAGTATTGGCCAAAATAATAATGAACGCTTAGAGTTTTTGGGTGATTCTATTTTAGGCTTTGTTGTTGCTGATGAGATTTACAAGCGATTCCCAACGGTCGATGAAGGGATTATGAGCCGACTACGAGCACACTTAGTTAATAGAGATTCGTTAGCGAATGTTGCTAAGAAACTTAAATTAAGTGATGAGTTGGTACTTGGGCCGGGTGAAATGAAAAGCGGTGGAAAACACCGTGCATCAATTCTGTCGGATGCTGTAGAGGCCATAATTGGTGCTATTTATAAAGATAAAGGTTTAACTGAGGCGACATCTTGGGTTCTTGCGGTATTTAAAGAGCAACTTGACTTTTTAAGCCTAGAAACGGCTACAAAAGACCCCAAAACACAATTACAAGAATATTTACAAGGGCGTGGTGTAGCCGTACCAAAATATACTGTTATTTCTACGACGGGCTTAGATCACGACCAACAATTCAAAATTGAGTGCGAGGTTGCTTGCCTCAATGAAATAGTACACGCGACTGCAAGTTCACGAAAAAAAGCGGAACAAAAAGCGGCATCGAAAATTCTAGAGAGCTTACTTTAATGAAAAAAGAACCCTTCAAAAGCGGTTTTGTTGCCCTGATTGGTGCCCCAAATGCCGGCAAATCAACGCTTTTAAATAATTTATTGGGTCAAAAGATAAGTATTACTTCAAGGCGCCCTCAAACGACACGCCATAGAATTTTAGGGATCAAAACAACAGATAACTCACAAGTTGTTTATGTTGATACGCCTGGTATGCATTTGGGTGGTAAACGAGCGCTGAATAAATACCTCAATAAAACGGCTGACACCAGCCTTATGGGCGTAGACGTTATAGTTTGGGTTAAAGATGATATGCAGTGGGATGACCTTGATATCTCTATCCTTGAGAAGTTACAAAACGAAGGGGCACCCGTTGTATTAGCGATCAATAAAATTGATAAGATTAGTGATAAACAAGCGTTACTACCGTTTATTCAAAAGATTAGTCTCGAGCACGACTTTAAATCAATTATTCCTATTTCTGCATTAACAGGTAAACAACTTGGCGAATTTGAAACGTTACTTTTAAAGCTTTTACCTGAGGGCGGCCTAATGTTTCCCGAAGATCAGGTAACGGATAGTTCTGAACGTTTTATGGCGACTGAAATCATACGAGAAAAATTAATACGCCGTTTAGGTCAAGAAATACCCCATTCTTTAAGTATCAGTATTGACCAATACAAAGTCGAAGAAAAAATTACCCGCATTTATGCCGTGATTTGGGTCGAAAGAGAAGGGCAAAAAAATATAGTTATTGGCGATAAAGGCGTTGGACTAAAAGAGATAGGCACTCAAGCTCGTTTAGATATCGAGAAAATGCTTGAAGCAAAGGTGTATTTGAATTTGTGGGTAAAAGTCAAAAAGAATTGGTCTGACAATGAGCGAGAATTAATTAGTCTTGGTTATCGTGGGGTTGAGTGATCCATTGACGGTTAATAAGACTGCTTACTAAATATAAATTGTATGAATCGAGTTGATCAGCAACTCGGCTTTATTCTAAAAAGCCAATCATTTAAAGAAAATAGCCTAATTCATCAGGTTTTTACCCAAAATGACGGGATTATTTCAATTCTGTCGAAAGGCTCGAAAGCAAAAAATTCAAAACACGGCTCATTACTACAAGCTTTTCGCTTGCTGTCGTTGTCATGGGTTGGCAAGAATGAGCTTAAAACGTTAACAGGTATTGAAGAAAGCTTAAATATTAAACAACTTCAAGGCTCATCTTTGTATTGCGGGTTTTATGTGAACGAATTGATATTGAATCTATTGCAGAAACATGATCCTCACCCAGTTTTATTTGACGCATTCAAAGATATTATTATCAAATTATCATCTTGCACTTATTTAGAAGCTCATCTAAGACAGTTTGAAAAAGTATTATTTGAACAGATAGGTTACGGCCTTCAACTGGATTACGATATAGAAAGTAATTCACCAATTAAACCAGACCAACACTATATTTACTATGCAGGGCAAGGGCCAAAGCCTGAGTCTAGTCATCACCCTGATGCTGTGTTTGGTAGTATGTTAATTAACCTGAACAATAATAAGTTAACCGACGAAATTGAACTTAAACAAGCAAAGCGACTTATGAGAAGGTTAATTGATCATCAGTTGGATGGTAAAATACTGAAAAGTCGTGACCTTTTTATTTAATTCTTTAACCTTCTCATTATGCACAAAAATACTATTCTTCTAGGCGTAAATATCGACCATGTTGCCACATTAAGAAACGCACGTGGCACAGAATATCCTTCCCCATTAGATGCCGCTTTTGTTGCAGAGCGAGCAGGTGCTGATGGTATTACTATCCATTTGCGTGAAGACAGACGACATATTAATGACCAAGATGTACGTGATATTGCCTCTAATATTCATACACGTTTAAATCTAGAATTGGCTGTTACCAATGAAATGATTGATATTGCCTGTCATGTAAAACCTCATTCTTGTTGTTTAGTACCAGAAAAGAGGGAAGAGTTAACGACCGAAGGTGGCTTGGATGTTTCTGGAAATTTCGAACGGTTACAGCAGGCTTGCTCATCCTTATCATCTGCTGGGATTTTAATTTCTCCCTTTATTGATCCCGATAAAGAACAAATTGATGCAGTAAAAGAAGCCGGTGCGACCATGTTAGAGCTGCATACGGGCTGTTATGCAGATGCAAAAAGTGATTTGCAGCAAGACGCTGAGTACAACAGAATTGTTGCTGCTGCGACTTACGCGAACAGTCTTGGTTTGCAAGTCAACGCGGGGCATGGTTTGCATTATCATAATGTTGAACCGATTGCTAAAATTCCAGAGATAATAGAGCTCAATATAGGGCACTCAATTATTTCAAGGGCGCTGATGACAGGTTTAGATGTTGCTGTGCGTGATATGAAAGTATTGATGCGTAACGCTCGTCTTTGTTAGGCGATATAGCATTATGAAGTTTGCGTTAGGCGTTGAATATGATGGCAGCCGATATCATGGTTGGCAACGACAAAAAAATACCCACGAGACTGTTCAGGAAAAAGTTGAAGTTGCTTTATCTATTCTAGCCACTAGCCCTGTTTCAGTTGTTTGTGCTGGGCGAACCGATGCTGGCGTACATGCCTTTGAGCAAGTGGTGCACTTTGAAACAAATAAGCACCGAGAAATGCATCAATGGGTGCTTGGCACGAATTCAAACTTACCCGATGATATTCGAATTATTTGGATAAAGCAGGTAGCTGATAACTTCCATGCGCGTTTTTCTGCGGCGGCACGTTATTACCGTTATGAAATATTGAATCGTTGGGTCAAGTCGGCATTAAGCCGGCATCATGTCACCACCATTTTTAACCCGTTAGATGAAAAATTAATGCAGCACGGTGCTAATTATTTATTGGGTGTTCATGATTTCACTTCCTATAGAGCGCAGGGTTGTCAGGCTAAATCCCCAATAAAGCATATGCATTCAATTGTTATTAAACGTATCGATGATAAAATCATCATTGATATTATTGCGAATGCCTTTTTGCATCACATGGTAAGGAATATTGTTGGTACGTTATTACCCATAGGAACAGGCGAAAAACCTCCAGAGTTTGCTCAACAAGTTTTACAGGCAAAAGACCGTAAACAAGCTGGCATCACTGCCTTACCGAATGGTTTATATTTCAAAGGCGTTTACTACCCTAAAGAATACGGTTTAGATAACCTGGATGCCTTCTCACCGTTTAGTGACGCAATAGAGAAAAACTTAGCGAGCAAACAGATATGCCTTTAAGGACACGTGTAAAAATTTGTGGGATTACTCAACTTGACGACGCCTTAGCGGCTATTCATTATGGTGCTGATGCTTTGGGTTTTGTCTTTTATGAGAAAAGCCCACGCTTTTTAAATGTACAAGCTGCTCAGGCTATATTTAATAATATTCCCCCATTTATCAGCAAGGTAGCGTTATTTGTTAATTCGGATCATAATTATGTCAGTGAAGCTTTAGATAAACTGTCGATTGATGTTTTACAGTTCCATGGTGATGAAGATGAGGCTTTCTGCACATCTTTTAACAAGCCTTATTTAAAAGCGATTAGAATGCGTGACACAACAAATTTAAATAATATTGCTGATACTTATAGTTCAGCATCTGGATTATTGCTTGATGCATTTGACAGCGCGCAATACGGCGGTACTGGGCAAACGTTCAATTGGAATCTAGTACCAAAACAGTGCAACTTGCCCATTATATTGGCCGGTGGTCTTAATACGCAAAACGTTTATGCCGCGGTTCAAAATACTGGTGTATATGGAGTTGATGTTAGTAGCGGCGTAGAAAAAAGTAAGGGTGTAAAAGATCACCTATTAATAAAACAATTTATGCATGAGGTAAAACGTGCCAACGAGTGACAAAAAAAAACAAGCAGTAGTGACAGATTACAACTTACCAGACGAACGCGGCCATTTTGGTCCTTATGGCGGTCTTTTTGTCGGTGAAACATTGATGGAATCAATAGAAGAACTCAATGAGGCATACGCTAAGTATATGCAAGACCCTGAATTTCTTGCCGAGTTGGATGCTGACTTACATGATTACGTAGGTCGCCCATCGCCTATTTATCACGCAGCGCGTTTAAGTAAAGAAACCGGTGGTGCTCAAATCTACTTAAAAAGAGAAGATTTAAACCATACTGGCGCGCACAAAATAAACAATACCATTGGTCAAGCTCTACTTGCAAAACGCATGGGTAAAACGCGAATTATTGCAGAAACCGGCGCTGGCCAACACGGCGTTGCAACTGCAACAGTGGCCGCAAGACTTGGGCTTGAGTGCGTTATCTATATGGGCGCAGAAGATATACAACGCCAATCGCCAAACGTATATCGTATGAAACTATTAGGTGCAAAAGTAGTGGCGGTTACATCCGGCTCTCAAACACTTAAAGATGCACTAAACGAAGCACTTAGAGACTGGGTGACTAACATAGATAATACTTACTACATTATCGGTACAGTTGCAGGGCCTCACCCATACCCTGCGATGGTAAGAGATTTTCAAACTATTATTGGGCGTGAATCTCGCGAGCAAATGATGGCTAAAACAGGGCGTTTACCTGATGCACTAGTTGCTTGTGTTGGCGGCGGATCAAATGCAATTGGGCTTTTCCATCCATTTATTGAAGATGAGGCTGTCTCTATTTATGGCGTTGAAGCCGCAGGATTAGGCATTGAAACAGGGCAACATTCAGCACCATTATGCGCCGGAAAACCAGGCGTTTTGCATGGGAACAGAACGTATTTAATGGCTGATGAAAATGGAGAAATTATTGAAACGCACTCAATTTCTGCCGGCTTAGATTACCCAGGTGTAGGCCCAGAACATTCATGGTTGAAGGATATTGGTCGTGCTGACTATGTAAACATTAATGATGACGAGGCGCTTGCTGCATTTCATCAACTAACACGAGTAGAAGGCATTATTCCAGCGTTAGAATCTAGTCATGCAATCGCTTATGCAACTAAATTAGCAAAAACAATGAACAAGGATGAAACAATCTTGGTGTGCTTATCCGGTCGAGGGGATAAAGATATATTTACCATTGCAAAATTAGAGGGGATTGAGCTGTGAGTCGTTTAGATAAGTGCTTTAAAGCACTAAAAGAATCAAAACAAAAAGCCTTGGTTCCTTTTATCACGGCAGGAGACCCAAACGCCGATTTCACCCTTAGTTGTATGCATGACATGGTCAAAGCGGGTGCGAGCATTATAGAATTAGGCGTGCCTTTTTCAGACCCGATGGCCGATGGCCCTGTTATTCAACAAGCCAGTGAAAGAGCGTTAGCAAATGGGATGTCTTTAAAAGGCGTGATTGAAATTGTTCGTGCGTTTAGAGAAACTGATCAAATAACCCCTGTTATTTTAATGGGCTATTTAAACCCTATTGAATTTATGGGCTATGAAACGTTTGCGAGTACAGCCGCACAGGCAGGCGTTGATGGTGTGTTGACCGTTGATATTCCACCCGAGGAAAGCGCTGACTTAATAGCCGCGTATGATCAACATGGTATAGCGCCTATTTTCTTATTATCCCCAACTAGTAATGAAAGCCGTATAAAAAAGGTGTCTGCTGTTGCAAAAGGTTATATCTATTATGTGTCGCTGAAAGGGGTGACAGGAGCCGGACATTTGGAGTTAGATGATATTGAAACCAAAATACAAGAAATTAAAGGGCTGACACCTTTACCTATCGCGATTGGTTTTGGCGTTAAAAATGCTGATATTGCCGCGAATATTGCTAAAATAGGCGATGCTGTAGTGGTAGGCAGTGCCCTAATAAACTGTATTACAGATCACTCAGATAATGAAGCGCAAGGGCAAGAAGCCATTGCTGGTTTATTAAGTGAAATGCGAACAGCGATGGACGCTGTCACACAATAATTAAAGGTTAGGTGATTTTATGAGCTGGTTTGAAAAATTAATACCGTCTGGCATACAACTCAGTGGCAAGAAAAAGGGCTCTGTTCCAGAAGGCTTATGGTGTAAATGCGATAGCTGCCAAAGCGTTCTTTATAAAACAGATTTAGTTAGTAATTTACATGTGTGTCCAAAGTGTGATCATCATCAGCGTTTAAGTGGGCGCGCTCGGTTGGATTCATTTTTAGATGAAGTTGGAAGGCAAGAAATTGGCGAAAAAGTCAGGTCACTAGACCCGCTTAAATTTAAAGACAGCAAAAAATATAAAGATCGTCATGCCGCTGCTGTTAAAGCTACCGGTGAAACAGATGCCCTAATCGTTATGAAAGGGACCGTTCTGGAGATGGAGCTTGTTGCCGCCGCATTTGACTTCTCGTTTATGGGTGGGTCTATGGGCTCCGTTGTTGGTGAGCGATTTGTGCGCGCCGTTAATCAATCGATAGAATCAAATATTCCATTGGTCTGTTTTTCCGCTAGTGGTGGTGCGCGAATGCAGGAATCTTTGTTTTCTCTATTTCAAATGGCAAAAACCAGTGCTGCCTTGGCGAAATTAGCGGACAAAAAAATTCCATTTATATCTGTGTTAACGGACCCAACGATGGGAGGCGTATCCGCTAGTTTAGCCATGCTGGGTGATGTACATATTGCAGAGCCTAACGCATTAGTTGGTTTTGCTGGGCAACGAGTTATTGAGCAGACAGTAAGCGAAAAGCTACCAGAAGGCTTCCAGCGTAGTGAATTCCTACTAGAACATGGCGCAATAGATATGATTATTGACCGTAGAGAACTACGCACAACGATCACGGAAATTCTTTCTTTATTACATGCGGGGCATCATTCATTAGAAAGTATAGATGTGCCAGTTGCTGAATTAGTGCCAGACATTATTGAAGAGCAGTAATAAGTATTAGTGTGGCATCAGGCTTATCGGCGTTATCTTCACTTAATGATTGGCTAACTTGGCAGGAGCAAGGTCATGTTAAGGAAATTGACCTTGGTTTAAAGCGTGTAGCAACTGTCTATAATGCCTTAAACTCAGAACCTGGGAATCCTATCTATACGATTACTGTAGCAGGGACTAATGGGAAAGGTTCTTGTGTTGCCATGCTTGAAGCGGTTTTTATTGCTGCCGGCTATCAAGTAGGTGTCTACAGTACGCCACATTTAAGGCATTATAATGAACGTGTTAGGGTCAACGGGAAACCGGTCCTAGATTCATTATTAACAGCATCTTTTTCTAAAATAGATAAGGCAAGAGAAGCCACCAGTTTAAGCTATTTTGAATTTGGTACACTGGCTGCCTTAGATATTTTTAAGCATCAAAAAGTCGCTATACAAATTCTTGAGGTAGGGCTAGGCGGGCGCCTTGATGCGGTGAATATAGTTGACGCTGATGCAGCACTAATTACCAGTATATCCATCGATCATATTGATTGGTTAGGCGATGATCGTAAGCAAATTGCGTTGGAAAAAGCAGGCATCTTCAGAGCTAAGCAAGTGGCCGTTTGTGGTGACGCAACGGTTCCTGCTAGTTTGATTGAATACGCAAACAGCTTAGGTACGCAACTAACACTAGCGGGTAGAGATTTTAATTTTAAGGTTAAAGATAATAGTTGGTGTTTAAAGGCTAATCATTCGTTAGTCGGCCGTTATCCACTGCCTGTATTACAAGGTAACCACCAAATACAAAATGCTAGCGCAGTCATTAGTTTGTTAGCCAGCATTCAAGCTGCGATACCCATTAACAAAGAAAGCATCGAATTTGGCCTTCAACATACAACGTTATCAGGTCGATTACAGCAAATCAGCTCAGCGCCCGATATTTTTCTAGATGTGGCTCATAATGCCGAATCTGCTGAGGTATTAGCGCAATTTCTTAAGAGCAGGGAAGTTAAAGGGCGCATTCATGCAGTGTTTTCTATTCTAGCGGATAAGCAGTTAAGCGACGTAGTTAAGCCGTTTATTGGGCTAATAGATCAATGGCATATTGCACCGTTAGATTCGGCTCGATCTCTACCTGCTAAAGATTTGTACCGTTACTTGGTGAATGATTGCTCGCAACACTGTTTGAAATATAATTCAACTCAGTTAGCTTTACAGGATGTTAGGCGTACGTTAAACAAGGATGATTTAGTTATATGTTTCGGCTCTTTTTATGTGGTAGAAGCTTGTTTAGAAGCGTTATAATGCGCTCAAACATTCCTCAATTACAGTCTGTTAATTCTTATGGAACAACCTCTAAAACACCGTTTAATTGGCGCCGTTATTCTTATTTCATTGGCTGTTATTTTTGTACCCATGTTAATAGGCCACAAGCCGACTAACACAGACATCATTACGATAGAAATTCCAGAGGCACCAAAGGTACCTGAGTCTATTATTCCCACCTTAGCAGAGCAAGAAGACGAGGTTTTGGCAACAGTTTCTATTTCTAAAGAATCCGGCGTTAAAATCACCGAACTATCTAAACCAACTATTCCAGAGCCACCTCAAACAAAAACGGTAGAAGGTATTTCTGCATGGGTCGTTCAAGTGGGTAGTTTTTCAGATTCAAAAAACGCAAATGCTCTAGCAAGCAAACTTAAGGCAGCAGGATTTACAGCCTTTGTGGAACAGTCCTCTATTAAAAGTGGTGATATATTTCGGGTAAGAGTAGGGCCTGAACTAAGCAAGGAGAAGGCCGAGGTTATTAATACAAAGCTTCAAAAGGAGCAGAGCCTTCCTAAAGCCATTGTTGTTCAATACCCATAGGCTGAACAGTGTCTACCAACGTTTTAAATAATTTAATTTGGATTGATTATGTCATTCTCGGCATTATCTTTATTTCTGCACTCATTGGCTTATTTAGAGGCTTAGTCAAGGAAGCTTTTTCATTAGGCACTTGGATTGTTTCCATTATTGTTGGTATTAGGTTTTGCCAGCCTTTTTCAATTTATTTAATTGATTACATAGACGTGCCCTCGGTGAGAATCGCGGCGGCATTTGTTATTTTGTTACTATTAACGTTGATGTTAGGCGCTATGTTGTCCTACTTAATCAGTCAAATTGTAGATAAAACAGGCTTGACAGGGACCGACAGGTTCGCAGGTTTTTTATTTGGTATAGCGCGAGGAATCGTTGTTATGGCCGTCTTAATATTATTGGCAGGATTAACACCATTACCCCAAGATCCATGGTGGGTAGAATCAACATTGATTGGACCATTTCAAGAATTATCTATTTGGTTAAGAGAGCAAATACCAGAAGGTGTTAGCGGGTATTTTTCATATTAAGTTTCATTAAAAGGCAGAATTAAATATGTGTGGAATTACGGGTATCGTTTCCCATCAGAGCGTTAATCAAGAATTGTACGAAGCGTTAACGGTTTTGCAACACCGTGGCCAAGATGCTGCCGGTATTGTCACTTGTCATGGTAGCCAACTACACCTTCGAAAGGCTAATGGTTTGGTGCGTGACGTTTTTAGAACCAGTCACATGCTTGAACTTAAAGGAAATATGGGCATCGGGCATGTGCGTTATCCAACAGCTGGTTGTTCAAGTTCAGCCGAAGCACAGCCTTTTTATGTCAACTCACCATTTGGTATTACATTGGCACATAACGGCAATTTAACTAATGCGGCCAAGCTTAAAAAAGAACTTTTTATTGAAGACCAACGACATATCAATACGAACTCCGATTCAGAGATTTTATTGAATGTATTTGCTCATGAATTACAACATTTAGGTAAATTAAAGCTTAACGAAAAAGATGTTTTCAAAGCCGTTGAAGCCGTACATAAACGCTGTGAAGGGGCTTATGCAGTGGTTGCGATGATTACTGGATTTGGTGTTGTTGGTTTCCGTGACCCAAATGGTATTCGTCCTATCTGCTTCGGTGTTCGTGAAACAGATGAAGGGAGTGACTACATGATCGCCTCTGAGTCAGTTGCTATGGATACCTTGGGCTTTAAATTACGTCGAGATATTGCACCTGGCGAAGCTATTTTCATTAAAAAAGGCGGCGTTATACATACTAAACAGTGCGCCGAGAACCCTCGTTTAACACCCTGTATATTTGAATACGTCTACTTAGCGCGCCCCGACTCCATTATAGATAATGTGTCCGTCTATAAATCACGCTTACGAATGGGTGAAAAATTAGCTGAAAAAATCATGCGAATTAGACCTGATCACGATATTGATGTTGTTATACCGATCCCTGACACCAGTCGAACATCTGCATTGCAACTGGCCAATATGCTAGATGTTAAATACAGAGAAGGGTTTATCAAAAATCGCTATATCGGCCGTACTTTCATTATGCCGGGTCAGCAAGAACGCAAAAAATCGGTTAGGCGCAAACTCAACGCCATTGACCTAGAGTTTAAAGGCAAAAATGTTCTCCTGGTAGACGATTCAATTGTAAGAGGAACAACATCTGGTCAAATTATTAAATTGGCCAGAGAAGCAGGTGCTAAAAATGTATATTTCGCGTCAGCAGCACCCGCAGTGCGTTACCCGAATGTATACGGTATAGATATGCCAGCCGTTGAAGAACTAGTCGCCCATGATAGAACTAGCGAAGAAGTACAACAAGCCATAGGTGCCGACTGGTTGATATATCAGGAATTAGATGATTTATTTGAATCGGTCAGAAAGCGTAACCCAGAAATTGTCGATTTTGATGCTGCATGTTTTAATCAGAAATATGTTACAGGAACAGTTAGTGATCAGTATCTTAGAGAACAAGGTTTGAGTCGATCGGATGAGCAAAAAGCTGTTAATGATTTAGATCCCAGCGTGATCGAACTACATAATACTCACTAATTTTAATAGGTCCTCCTATGTCAGATATCGATTGGCAAGACTACTCCATAGAAACGCAAGGCATTAGAGCCGGCCAACATAGAACACCAGAAAATGAGCACAGTGATGCCATTTTTCCAACGTCAAGCTATGTATTTGAAAGCGCCCAAGATGCCTTCGAGCGATTTTCAGGAAAGTCCGAAGGCAATATTTATTCGCGTTTTACCAACCCAACGGTCAGAGCATTCGAACAACGCCTAGCCGTTATGGAAGGCGCAGAACGCGCTATGGCAACATCATCCGGCATGGCCGCTATTAATGTTGTTTGCCTTGGCTTATTGAGTGCTGGTGACCACGTTATCTGTTCGCGCAGTGTCTTTGGCAACACCGCCTTGATGTTCAAAAACATCATGCAAAAATTTGCAGTAGAAACCACCTTCGTTGATTTAGACGATATCAACGCATGGTCAGCAGCGATAAAACCCAACACAAGGTTCCTATTTTTAGAAACACCGTCCAACCCACTCGGCAACGTGGCAGACATTAAAAAACTGGCTGAATTAGCGCATGCAAATGATGCTTTAGTGATTGTTGATAATGTTTATTGCACACCTGCTTTGCAAAAACCACTCAGCTTAGGCGCAGACTTAGTTGTTCATTCAGCTACCAAATATATAGATGGTCAAGGCCGATGTATTGGTGGGGCAGTGGTCGGTAATAATGCGCTAATAGAAGAAAAAATATACCCCATCTTACGTACAGCAGGGCACACCATGAGCCCATTCAATGCATGGGTATTTCATAAAGGCTTAGAAACCTTATCGCTACGGATGGAAAAACATTGTTCCAATGCACTTATCGTCGCGCAATGGTTAGAGCAACAACCCATGGTAGAAAAAGTCTACTACACAGGCCTACCCAGCCACCCCCAGCACGAACTGGCCAAGCAACAGCAAACCGGTTTTGGCGGCATTGTCAGCTTTGAAGTAAAAGGTGGCAAAGAAAACGCTTGGAAAGTCGTCGACGCCACTCAAATGATCTCCATAACCGCCAATTTAGGCGATGTTAAAAGCATGATCACTCACCCATCCACCACCACACACGGACGACTAACCGAAGAAGAGCGAAGCAAAGCAGGTATTACAGATTCGTTATTACGCCTCGGTGTTGGCTTAGAAAATGTTGCAGATATAACAGCGGATTTAGATAGAGGCTTATCATCACTGTAGCGTTCCATGTTTGGCCCTTAATATGACAGTACATGGACATATGCTCCATATATGTACACTAAATACGTGGAACATTTCTTCCGCTTATTTACACTGTTATACATAAAGGAACCTTAATTGAAATTTCACTACTACGATGCAAATTGTTTGGTTAAGCTTGTAATTAAAGAAAGTGGCTCTAGTGAACTTCAACAGAGCTTTGAAGATTTGGAATCGGTTGCAATTACAACCAGTTTTTGTTTCTACGAAGCCCTTGGTGTATTAAAAACCAAGTGGTCTAGACAGAACCGCACTGATGCCATAAGCCAAAAGGACTATTTAACGGCAAGCGCTGAGCTATGTGCATTAATTGAAGGTGGCAATATTCAGTTAGAGGAATTCTCTTTTTACGATTATGAATCTTTTAGGCAATCAAGAAAGATTACAGAGCAACATGGCATCGACCTATCTGATTCCTTTCAATTAATCACGCTTAAAAAAGGCATGATGGCTGGTCTAAAAACTTCAATAATCCCTCAGCTTATAACTGAAGATAAAGGCATTAAGTTGGCAGCAGAGGAATTGGGGCTTTCTGTTTTGAGAATTGATGAGTTGAATGTATAACAAAAAAAATCAATCCGACCGCAAAAGACGCGGTGGCTTATTTAAAACGTTAAAACTACACGATGATTCAGTACATACGATATAAATATAGGCTCTTTAATCTCTTTCGTAATCGGAACAAGACTCGGAAGGTTTTCGCTGGTCAACTGAAAAAGATGAGGTCGGAGAAAGCAAGTGAAGACGACATTTACGGAATTTATCATGAAGAGAATACGGAACTTAAGATTGTTGATTATGAAATAGAGGTTCTAACCACTGAGTATTTTGTTGACCTGGCAAAGGTTCACTTTATAGAAGTCCCTCGATGGGATGATGAAAAAGCATGGATTGATTCAAGTCTAGATCCATATCGAAAAGTGCTCTCTAATCAGGCAATATCAAATCTAAGGGAGAAAATTATGGGCTATAGAAAGATGCGAAATGAGCAACTAGTACCTATTATCACTTCTCTAACTGGTTTAATTGGTGCTGTAATTGGTGTTGTTGCTCTCTTCATTTCCAGATAGTTTTAACAAGTACATTAAGCCGTTCGCTATCACTCACTGGGACGCGCAAAAAGACGCGCGCCACTTATTTCAAACGTTAGGTAGAACAAAAGGAGTTAAAAACGTAGTGAAAATTTTTCTTACACTTCTAATAATACTGATCTCAGCCTGCTATATCTTATATGGGTCGGCTGTTTTGGTTAGTAAGGATGCATCTCTTGTAGACATTATGTTTGGCTTGATTTCTGTTTGTTATGGGGCTTTAGCTTTAATGTCGATAATAATTATATTGGTATCTAATAAGCCATTAAAAAATATATTTGTAAGTATTCTGGGTGCTGTTTTCTTGGTCTTGTTTATGGTCGATGTGCTTGATGCTGACATAATAAGTGGTCATGAAATATGGGGGTTCGCTAAAGCGGCATCCCCTATAATTATTAACTGGTTTGCATTAAATAAATTGGTGGGATTGACATACTCACCTAACAAACATGTCAAAGCGGACGTGCAAAAAGACGCGCGCCCTTTAAATTAAAGGTTATAAATAAAACACAGTCGATAATGACTAAAACATTAAGGTATATATGAAAATATTAGTACGTAACTTAGCTCGCTCAACTACAGAAGAAGAATTGAATGTTTTGTTTCAAGCGTTTGGTCAGGTCCAATCATGTAGTTTAATTATTGATTCCGTTAGTAAGGAATCTAAAGGTTTTGGATTTGTAGAAATGCCAAGACCAGGCGAAGCAAAAGCTGCTATGAAAAACCTTAATAAAAAAGAGGTGGCTGGAAATACGATACGTGTTAAGAAAGCTGAAGATAAGAGTATATAAGAATTACGCCAGTTGACACTGGGATCTACGTGCCTTTTGTGCATTCGCTGTATTCACCGTTTTACGAAAATTTACAATAACGTCGTGTAACTGAGTGCAGAGTTAACTTCTGTAAACCCGTCTAAAACACTTAATTATTTAAGGCTGCAAAGCAATACCATGGCGAAAAAAACATTATCTTTGAAGGTAAAAAGAAATATAGTCCCAAAAGAATCCAAGAGGGTCATCAAGGATGTACCTGATGAAGACCCGCAAAAGCGTTTTTTAAATGGCGTAGCGATTAATCCTTCTGAGTGCATTCGTCTAGAATTAGGGTCTGATCAACTCACCACGCGTGCGATGGATTTGATTACGCCAATAGGTATGGGTCAACGAGGGTTGATTGTTGCACCACCGGGCTGCGGGAAAACAACCGTTTTAAAACATATTTGCCAAGCGGTGGGGAAGGCTTACCCCGACATAAAGCTTTATGCGCTACTGATCGATGAGCGGCCGGAAGAAGTGACTGATTTTAAGCGCAACGTGCCGGCGCAAGTACATGCCTCATCCTCGGATGACAGCTATGATAAACACCTTCGTGTAGCCAATGATTTACTTAACACTGCCTGCAAGGAAGCTGGTGAAGGTCACAATGTCATGATTGTCATTGATTCTCTAACACGGCTTGCACGAGTACATAATGCAGGGATAAAGAGTAGCGGGCGTACGATGTCGGGCGGGGTGGATGCGAGAACTATGGAAATGCCAAGGAAACTGTTTGGCGCCGCTAGAAATATTGAAAATGGTGGCTCACTGAGCATTATCGCGACCATACTTATTGATACAGGAAGCCGGATGGATCAAGTGATATTTGAGGAGTTTAAGGGCACGGGTAATATGGAAATTGTTTTATCGAGGGAGATTGCGGATCAGCGAATTTTCCCTGCGTTGGATATTGCTAAAAGTAGCACGCGTCGTGAGGAACTTCTTCTCAATTCAAAAGATATCGACAAGGTAAGAGTTTTACGAAGGGCGCTGACCCACCTTAAGCCTGTAGAAGCTGCTAGAAAACTTGCTGAGTTACTTGAAACATACCCAACGAATGCAGAGCTGCTAAACCGTTAGTTGGTAAGAATGTCAAAATCCACCTTTAAAAAGACATGATTTATGTAGGTGGGCAAAATCGAAAAGCATTCTATTAAAAGCAATAAGATAAGTAATTTCACCCTTTTAGATCATCCCTAAAATCATTGGAGAACTTGTTAAATCTTTTCAGAGCGTTATTGTGTATGGAAGAGGGCGGTTAACAAATAATTCAATTAGATGCCTTTACGCAGCGCTTCCGAACACAAATCACACGAACTTGATACTCACTGAGGGGCGTCGTCTCAATATTCAGAATCGCAATCAGTTTAATCAGTCTATTATGGAGGTCGCGACGCACGATCAAAGGAGAGATTATGACTAATTTGCCTAAGATTCCATTAAAGACATTGGCAGATGTTGAGCGGTTTGAACAAGAAATGCCGCTCCAATAGCGCCTACCTGGCGACAGTATCTACGATGTTTTTATTGAGGCTGCGAAAACTTATGGTGATCGCACCGCACTGAGAATGCTACTGAGGGGAGCTGATGATGAGCAACCCCGAAGCGTAAATTATGCACAGTTATTGGGGCTTGTACGCCAATCAGCAAATTTATTCTCTAGTTTGGGCGGCACCCGCCCTGGTGTTGCTTACATGCTGCCAACCCTGATAGAAACACACGCCGTTCTTTGGGGTGCTGAAACCGCTGGCTATGCGGTACCCATCAATTTTTTACTGCAGCCAGATCATATCAAAAGCCTGCTAGAAGCATCAGAAGCAAAAATACTCGTCACGTTGGGGCCGCATCCTCAACTCGATATATGGGGAAAATCGCTCGAACTGAAACGACAGCTCCCACATCTTATATTGATACGGGTAGCGCCACCGGGAAGTGAACCCGTTGATGATGTCATCGATTTATTCGACGCCCTTGCTAATCAACCAGATGACCGTTTAGCCATGTTGATCAACATGGCCGAGGCGATGATCTTGCAACCTATTTTCATACCGGTGGCACAACAGGCGTGCCAAAATTAGCTGCTCACACACATAACGGCCAGCTTGCCCCTGGTTTTGGTTGCTCTAGCTTGGCTGGCCTCACTCCAAACGATATCATGACAGCAACCCTGCCGATGTTTCATGTCGCGGGTACAATTTTTCTGGGAATAAGCGCGTTTCTTTCTGGCTCGGAACTACTACTGTTGTCGCCTGCTGGGTTGCGAAACCGAATTATGATAACCCGATTTTGGCAGATTTGTGAGCACTATAAAGCCACACTTGTGGGCGGTGTACCTACATCTATCGGTGCATTTATAGACGTACCTATTGATGGTGCAGACATTAGTTCTATCAGATGTGGTTTGACAGGCGCATCGTCACTTCCTGTTGCCATTCGAGAAAAATTCGTTGCCGTAACAGGTAAGCCACTCAGCGAAATCTACGGTATGACTGAAGCCTCAGGACTCATTTCTTGCAATCCGTTTTATGGCGAAGGGGGCATGGGGTCAATTGGGATTCGCTTCCCCTATACGCAAGTTATAATCCGACGTCGCAGAACAGACGGAAATTTAGGTTCAACATGCGACATAGGAGAAGTGGGTGAACTTGTTATCGATGGGCCAACCGTATCTCCCGGCTATCGCAACATGGATCAGAATGCAGGGACATTCGTGAATGGAGCATTGGTGACGGGTGATCTTGCATACACAGACGAAGAGGGCAGGCTATACATAGCTGGGCGATCAAAGGATGTGATTATTAGAAGCGCTCACAACATCGACCCACTGATGATTGAGAACGCCATGCAGAATCACCCTGCAGTAGCCCTTGCCGCAGCGGTCGGGATGCCTGATGTATATGCTGGTGAAATCCCCGTGTGCTACGTGCAGTTATTACCTAACTTAACAGCCAGCGATGAAGAACTTCACGCACATGCTGGAGCCAGCATCGGGGAACGACCAGCCTGGCCTAAACACATTTATGTTATTCCGGCGATACCAATGACTGCGGTTGGGAAAATTTATAAACCTGAACTACGTAAAGACGCCGTGGCATGTTCGGTCAACGCAGTACTAAGTGAACAGCACATTGACGGCGCTAAAGTGGACGTTGAATTGGTGGTACCCGTGGTATGGTCGTGAACGTCAGACTGGCATATGCTACAGCTGATGATGCACGCAAACTTCAAGAAATATTGAATAGTTATCTGTTTGAGGCGAAAGTCACACGAATATGAATCACAAGGTTCGACATGTGAGGGTGACGAAATTATAAAATGGGGGCTCAGCTCAATAAGAGCTCGGTAATGTGGTCATCTAAGTGCAAATAGCTACTTAACATAACAATCAACTGTGCGTATGAAAACCTTGGGGCAGTCAACTTAGTTTTTCGTTCAGTCATACTTATACCTTCATTAGCGCAAGTATTAGATCTGCTTCTGAAGCAGAAAACCCTCATAATAAAACGAGTCGAGCAGTATCAATTCGATACTGCTCTCAGTATATTTTACGTATCTTAAGCTTGGTTAATCGTCGATTTTAACCATGACTAAAACATTACATCCAAGTACCACCTTCTCGATCACTGGGCTCAGCAAAGTTACTGGCATCGAACCCATGGATCCAATCAAGGTGATTTGCCATAGCCTCTTTTGATGCCAAGCGTGCATCACGTTGATCTCTCATCTTCCCCTCTGGAAGATGCAACATATCACCCGTCGTTACTGATGCATACACAACCTTACGTGCTCGTCCACGTCGTAAGCGCTCGTAACGTTCTTGCATATCAGATAGTGAGCCCTTGCCTCTATCAGCAAGACAGTCCGCCAGCACAACCGCGTCTTCAATCGATTGGTTTGCACCTTGGCCATGGTGTGGAACAATTGAATGTGCGGCATCACCCAGCAGTGTCATTCGACCTTTACTCCAACGACCCAACATCATGCGGTAGTTCATGGCCCATCGGGTATCAACCGTTGCTGACGATAGCATTTCAACCACAGCGGGGTGCCAATCACCAAAATATTTAAGCTGTTCGCCATCAATGGCAGGAGCAACCCATTCTTTATGCGGCCAAGGTGCAGGGTCTCTTTGAACTAAAAAGAAATTAATATCGCCATTTCTATCTCCCCCAATAGGGTAGTGAAGTAAATGACAACCATCGCCCATCCAAAATTGAATGGCGCTAGGGTCTGGCAGGCTAGGTAAACTATCGATGGGCACAATGGCTCTAAAAGCACTATAACCGGCATAAAGGTAATCATCGTAGCCAAGCATTAATTCTCGTACTTTAGATCGAACACCATCAGCGCCAATAACAAAATCTGCTTCAGCACTCGTGCCATCTTCGAAATGTAGCACAGCACAATCACCGCTATCATCAATATTTGAAAGGCGTTTATTTAGATGAATATTTTCCATGCCCACTTCAGTGAAAAGAATTTTTTGTAGCTCTGCTCGGTGAATGCCTATATAGCGAGAGCCGTATCGTTCTCGGTACGCAGCGCCTGCAGGGTGGTTACCAATAACACGACCGCTTTTACCATCGCGATAAATTAGCGCGCTTACTTCAAATGCGACTTTATCGAATGCTGGGCCTAAGCCCCATTGGTCGTAAAAGCGCATAGCATTGGCGGATAAAGCGATTGCTGCACCCACTTCTCTTAGTTCTGCCGTTTGCTCATAGACTTTACAATCAATGCCATGTTGTTTTAACGCTATTGCTATCGTTAACCCGCCAATGCCCCCACCAACGACAGCAATTCTAAATTTTTTATTACTCATTTTTTCTCCTAGATCGTTTTTTTTGTTATTACGTTTCAGTAAATTTACACATTAATATTTATGATTTCAATTAATGAAAATCATATTATTTATGAATAATATTCATAAAAAGGGTTTGCTGTTACCTAAATAACTCTTTATAAACCAACAGATGGACAGGGGTTGGTTAAAATTAAATGCTTATCTAGCGGTTAAGGGTTATTGACTAATAACAAGAGAGTTAAATTGGTGGTTTCTGGAGAGAGCTAAAATTTAGCTGCTATATCTGATGGTTTTATTAGGTCTAAAAGTGACTAAATTTCATTATTTTAAAATGTATTCCAGTCAAGCAGCTACTCTGAGAATAAATCAAAGATCAACCCTCTTAACCATTTATTGGCTGAGTCTTCATGTAATCTTGCATGCCAAAATATATTAATCTGTATTTCTGGTAACTGTAGGGGATGATCTATTGTTATTACATCAAAATGAGTTCCGGTCATCTCATCTAGTTTTTCAGGGACAGTCGCAATAAAGTCTGAAACGCATAAAATATAGGGAACGGCAATAAAGTGTGTAAGCTTTGATGCCACAACTCTATTTATATGGTTGTTTTGTAAGTATTTTTCAATAATGCTATGGCCTGTGTCTTTAGAACTAATTGATATATGTTTATAGTTTAGAATTGAATCTTGGGTGATTTTTTCAGAGAGTAAAGGGTGTTCTTTCCTCAACATTAATTTATATTTCTGGGTAAACAATCTGCGTTGATAGAAGCCTGTACTTAATTCGGGAAGCAAGCCTATCGCTATATCTACGTTACCTAACTCCATTTCTTTTTGTATGTTTTGTGAGCTGCATCGTACAATCTCAATTGAAATATCGGGAGCCACTGTGGCTAGATGCGATATTAATTTAGGCAAGAATAGTATCTCTCCTACATCAGTCATCGATACATTAAAAACTCGTTTGCTCTTTAAGGGGTCAAAGTTCAAGTTGGAATTAATGGATTGCTGGATTGAATCAAAACAAGTAACAATAGTTTTTGAAATTTCTTCTGCGTAAGGAGTTGGAGTTAGCCCGGATGATGTCCGATAAAACAGTTGATCACCTAAGCAAAGCCTCAACCTCTTCATCGAATGACTAATAGCTGACTGTGAAATGTCTAATAGCTCTGAAACTTTTTTAATATTACGGTACTCGTAAAGCAGTTTAAATAAATAAAGTAAATTGACATCTATTTTGGCTAGATTGATCACTGATTATTATTTTCCGGTTTAATTTAGAAACATCCTATTGTGATATGTTTTGTAGGTAAAGTGGAATAACACTGTGGACAAGCTCACTTGATTATCGTTAGATTAAGAATGCCATAAAAAAATCGCTTCAGTCTAGCTCGAACAACGAACTTTAAACGTATCTTGAAACAAAGGTAAAATCGTTTTGTATTTAGCTCGCTTATATGGATAAAAAATCATACTTATTTAAAAAACTTTTATGGTTGCTATGACATGATCTTTTGTATATTTTCTTACTCTATGAACGTTAGTAATGTTAGATAACAAGGTTAGAGGGTGGAACGTTACCTGCCGTAAAATTGTTTAGTGAATACGCTGAAATACATTAGGCTTAGTTTTGCATTTTGTGTTAAATCCATTGAACAGTCTTAATTCTCGTTGGTATTAATCACTCAATGTTGTTTTCCACATTCACTTGTTGGGCGCTTAGCATTAGAATAAACGCCTTATAAATCAATTCGGAGTATCAATCCCATGGGCAGAGCCTACCAAAACCGCAAAGAGTCTATGGCTAAAACGTCTGATATGAAGGCGAAGGTGTATAGCCGTTATGGGCGTGAGATTTATGTTAGTGCAAAATCGGGCGGTGTTGACCCTGAAGGCAATTTGGCACTACGCAGTTTGATTGATCGTGCAAAAAAAGACCAAGTCCCCGCGCACGTGATTGATAAGGCGATTGATAAGGCGATTGATAAAGCGAAGGGTGGTGGTGGTGAGGATTATTCCCCCGCACGTTATGAAGGTTACGGCCCTGGCGGTAGTATGGCGATTATTGATTGCTTAACCGACAACCCTAACCGCACCTTTGGCGATGTTCGCCAAGCGTTTACCAAAACCAAATGTAAAATTGGCACGCAGGGTAGCGTAAGCCATATGTTTGATCATTCGGCTATTCTAGTGTTTAAGCACGATGACGATGAAGCAGTATTTGAAGCGTTAATGGATGCCGACGTAGATGTAACGGATATTGAGAATGAAGACGGTAAAATTTCCGTTTTTGCACCACCTACAGACTACTTTAAAGCGAAACAAGCATTACTAGATTGTTTTGGCGATATTGATTTTGAAGTGGATGAAATTCAGTTTATTCCTCATGCGTTTACTTCAATGACAGGCGATGATGTGGAGTTATTTGAAAAATTTATTGCCATGCTGGATGACTTGGATGATGTGCAACAGGTGTACCATAACGTTGAGCTGGGGTAGGGCAGTTTTTTTCGTCATTGTTAGGAAACAAGCGATTTTGAATCATGTGCTTTTTATTACTGGTGATATTGGATGGATGAGCTAGTTGAGTTATTAAAAAAATTAGTAGCTAATCAAGAAATTCAGCTGCAACAACAAAAAGAGGTGTTATTGAATCAGGAAAAAGCACTGGAAATGCAAAAAGTGCAGTTTGAACGCGCTGAAAATATCAACAAAAAGTCAGAAGAAATTCAAGATAAAGCGATTAACATTCAAAAGTTTGCCGCTAAGTTATTGTATGTTTTGGTGCCTATTTTGTTCGTCGGTATTTTTATGTTGGTTTTTAAATAATAAGTCGCGCTGATCATAAAACTATTTTTTGTTGAACTTCACCACTGATTTGTCCATCTGGTGAATAACTAACTTCGGTAAAATCAACGGTTGTATTGCTTATTGTTAAAAGCGTCGTACATCGTGTGCCGTACTCTTCTCCTTGTATGAATATGGGCGATAAAAATCGCTCAAATTCAATGCCAATGCCAGTATCGGGTAGGTCCTTATCAGTTGGTTTAGTTTGTGATTGCATCGTGCTTAGCAATTGCAGTTGATCCACATTGTTTAATGCCAGCGATTTTTCAAATGTTTTTACTGATGTAGTTAATTTTGGCCAAGGTGTGTCTAGTGTGGCGTTACTAAGCCCGTAAATACCGGCAGAAACTTTAGTTGCCTCACATGAATCATTTGAATAATGCCACAGGCCGCTGTTATCCATTAATAGTAAATTAAATAGCCCGTAGTTTTTACCGTTATTATCAAGCTGTTTAATAAAAGCGGGGGCGGCGGTGTGTTGAGATAAAAAGTCCTTTACTAAATGACCACGAGATAATTTTGTAGAATCCTTATAGGGTGGTTTACGTACATTAGTCAGTGCTGCAAAACGGCCGGATGTATCAATACTTAACCAGCTGCCGCCTGCCACTGCATCTATACCACCAAAAATATTCGGTTGTTCATTCCAAAAATCAGCCGGAATCGATTCACGCTGATAATATTCATCGCGATTAGCGACAAGGACTAACCTATTATCTTCTGTAGGTTGATATTTAAAAACGATCAGACACATAGATGAAAAGATTTCCGAATGAAATAAAATTTTAATATATAAAACACTCTTGGCCAAACCTGTCAATTTTGAGTGCTAAATGTTAAAATAATCGCCTTAATTCGTAAGCTTTGCTTACTTACAAGCCTTATTTTAAACGTAGGAGTGATCAGTGTTAGAAGAATATCGTAAACATGTAGAAGAGCGTGCCGCCCTAGGTATTGTTCCAAAGCCATTAAATGCCGACCAAGTTGCTGGACTTGTTGAACTATTAAAAGCGCCACCTGCTGGCGAAGATGATTTCCTACTTAATTTAATAACTAACCGTGTCCCAGCGGGTGTAGATGAAGCGGCTTATGTTAAAGCGGGTTTTTTAGCAGCGATAACAAAAGGTGAAGCGTCTTCACCATTAATTGATCCGACTAGAGCGACAGAATTATTGGGTACTATGTTAGGTGGTTACAACATTATGCCGTTAGTTGACCTACTCGATAACGATGAACTTGCTGAAACTGCTGCTGATCAATTGTCACACATTTTGTTAGTATTTGATGCTTTTCACGATGTAAAAGATAAAGCTGATGCAGGCAACGCAGCTGCAAAACGTGTTTTACAATCCTGGGCTGACGCTGAATGGTTTACTAGCAAATCACCCTTAGCTGAAAAGTTAACCGTTAAAGTATTTGAAGTAACCGGTGAAACCAATACCGATGACTTATCACCTGCACCAGATGCATGGTCTCGCCCTGATATTCCATTACATGCGTTAGCCATGCTTAAAATGCCACGTGATGGTATTAACCCAGATATACCAGGTGAGAAAGGCCCAATCGTTCAAATTGACGAAATGGAAAAAGACGGTATTCCACTTGCGTATGTTGGTGATGTTGTGGGGACTGGTTCTTCACGTAAATCAGCAACCAATTCTGTTTTATGGTTTATGGGTGACGATATTCCTTATGTTCCAAATAAACGTGGCGGTGGTGTTTGTATTGGTGCCAAAATTGCGCCTATCTTCTTTAATACAATGGAAGATTCTGGCGCATTACCGATTGAAATGGATGTATCTAAGCTTAATATGAATGATGTGATTGACATCTACCCATACGAAGGCAAAGTAACCAAAAGTGGTACAGATGACCTGCTCGCAGAATTTGAATTAAAATCAAACGTGATTCTTGACGAAGTTCAAGCCGGCGGACGTATTCCATTAATCATTGGTCGTGGTTTAACCCTACGAGCACGTACAGCATTAGGACTAGGCGCATCTGATTTATTCAGAACACCAGAGTCTCATGAAGACAGTGGCAAAGGGTTTACCTTAGCGCAAAAAATGGTCGGTAAAGCCTGTGGTGTGGAAGGAATTAGAGCCGGTGTTTATTGCGAACCTCATATGACAACTGTTGGGTCACAAGACACAACAGGCCCAATGACGCGTGATGAATTGAAAGACTTGGCTTGCTTAGGCTTCTCAGCTGATTTAGTAATGCAGTCTTTCTGTCATACAGCCGCTTATCCTAAACCTGTAGACGTGACAACACATCACACGTTACCAGACTTCATTATGAATCGTGGCGGTGTTCCGTTACGTCCGGGTGATGGCATCATTCACTCGTGGTTAAACCGTATGTTGCTACCTGATACTGTGGGTACAGGTGGTGATTCGCACACACGTTTTCCTTTAGGTATTTCTTTCCCTGCGGGTTCTGGCTTGGTGGCGTTTGCTGCTGCAACTGGGGTTATGCCATTGGACATGCCTGAATCAATCTTGGTTCGTTTTACAGGTGAAATGCAACCGGGTATTACCTTGCGTGATATGGTGAATGCTATTCCATTAGCGGCGATTGACCAAGGTTTATTGACGGTGGCTAAAGAAGGCAAAATCAATGCCTTTTCTGGTCGTGTTCTTGAAATTGAAGGGTTACCTGATCTTAAGGTTGAACAAGCCTTTGAATTATCTGATGCATCTGCAGAACGTTCAGCTGCGGGTTGTACCATTAAGCTAAACAAAGAGCCTATCATTGAGTATTTGAATTCAAACATCACCATGTTGAAGTGGATGATTGCTGAAGGTTACGGTGACGTTAGAACGATTGAACGCCGTATTACATCAATGGAAGAGTGGTTGGCTAACCCAGAACTAATGGAAGCGGATGCGGATGCCGAATACGCTGAAATCATTGAAATCAATATGAGTGATATTCACGAGCCAATCCTTGCTTGCCCTAATGACCCTGATGACGTTAAAACATTATCTGAAGTTGCAGGTACACACATTGATGAAGTGTTTATCGGTTCATGTATGACCAATATTGGTCATTTCCGTGCAGCCGGTAATTTATTGCAAGAATTTGGTGGCGTCATACCGACTCGCCTCTGGATTGCACCACCGACTAAAATGGATGAAGCTCAATTAACGGCCGAAGGCTATTACAATATCTACGGCACATCGGGCGCACGTACAGAAATGCCAGGTTGTTCATTATGTATGGGTAACCAAGCGCGTATTGCTGAAAAATCTACAGCCATTTCAACCTCTACTCGTAATTTCCCTAACCGTCTGGGTACCGGTGCTTTTGTTTACTTAGCGTCTGCAGAGCTAGCAGCAGTAGGTGCGATTTTAGGAAAAATTCCAACTAAAGAAGAGTACATGGAATATGCTAATAAAATTGACACAATGGCAGAAGAAACTTATCGCTACTTGAACTTCGATCAAATCGAAGAGTATCAAAAGTTAGCTGATACAGTGGAGATCGCTGTTAACACTTAAGGTCATTAGTAAGATAAGAAAAAGGCGCTGTTAAAACAGCGCCTTTTTTATGGGTCTAATTTTTTAATAACTTAATGGTTATCGCACTCCGCTAAGAAACTTAGTAGCTCTTCTCTATATTTATAATAATCAGGGTGAGACACCAACGCTTTACGTGTACGTGGTCTAGGTAAATCTACCTTCATAACTTTACCCACTTTAGCATTGGGTCCATTGGTCATCATAACCACACGGTCAGCCAACAAAATCGCTTCGTCAACATCATGGGTGACCATAATGGCGGTCACCTTGGTACGTGTCCAAACTTCCATTAATACCTCTTGAAGTTCCCACCTTGTTAAGGAATCCAACATTCCAAATGGCTCATCTAGCAAGAGAAGCTTTGGAGAGAGGGCGAAGGCTCGTGAAATACCTACACGCTGCTTCATGCCATTGGATAATTCAGCGGCTTTCTTATTCAACGCATCACTTAAGCCTACTTTACTTAAATAATACTCAACAATGCTGTTTCGTTCTTCTTTGGTACAGTGCGGATAGACTCGCTCAACACCTAAGGCAACATTTTCTTTAGCGCTTAACCAAGGGAATAGGCTAGGGGCTTGGAAAACAACCGCTCGATCGGGGCCAGCGCCACTGACTTCTTTTTTATCCAAAACAATACCACCATCGCTGATGTCTGTTAACCCTGCAGTCATTGATAAGACGGTGGACTTACCACAGCCTGAATGCCCAATAATAGAAATGAACTCGCCTTTTTCTATATTAAGTTCAAATTTTTCGACGACGGTTAATGGCCCTTTAGGTGTGGGATAAATTTTGGTTAGATTGAAATACTCTAAGTATTTTTTATCTCCAATATTGTTAGCGTAAGGCTTTAGTGCGTCTGGTTTTTCATCATCGCTTAAGCCGAAATCACTAGCGGTATTCGGTTGCACATTCGGCAAATGATAAATATTACTATCTGAATCATTATTATCTCCAATACCGACACTCATTAAATATTGAGTAATATCACTGCGTAATTTTTTAAAGTTTTCATCATGATTCATCGCTGTTCTATCACGTGGGCGTGGTAAATCAACAATGAATTCTGGACCGAAAGTGGCGTTAGGCCCCGGATTTAAAGGGATAATCCGGTCAGCCATAATCAAACCTTCATCCACATCATTGGTAATAAGAACAACGGTTTTCTTTTCTTGCTCCCAAATTCTAATGATTTCATCTTGAAGGTTGGCACGTGTTAGTGCGTCTAACGCGCTGAGGGGCTCGTCTAATAACAAAACATCTGGACTGGCGGCCAATGCTCGAGCAACGTTAACACGCTGCCTCATGCCGCCCGACAGCTCAGAAGGGTGGCGATGTGTGGCGTGAGACAAACCAACCATATCGATGTATTTCTCGATGCGTTCTTTTCGCTCAATTGCGGATAGGTCGCTAAAGACCGAATCAACAGCCAAAGCAACATTTCCAAAAACCGTTAGCCAAGGCATTAACGAGTAACTTTGAAAAACAACACCACGTTCGGAACTTGGCCCCGTGACTTTTTTACCCTGCATGGTGACTTCACCACTATCGGGCTGGATTAAGCCGGCAATTGTTGAAATGAGCGTGGTTTTACCCGTCCCGGAGAAACCAACAATGGCAACAAATTCACCTTCTTTAATATCAAGATTAATATTGCTAAGCACATCACTTTTATTGTGACCGCTGCCGTAGGATTTACTTATATTGTTAAGTGCTAAAAATGACATATTCAGTTCCCCTACATTGCGTCGCCGTAAGAAAAGTATTTTTGCAGTGTTAACATGATGCGATCGAGCATAAAGCCGATAATACCAATGGTGAACACAGCAACCATAATTTTACCAAGAGATTGAGAACTACCATTTTGAAATTCATCCCAAACAAATTTACCGAGTCCTGGGTTTTGAGCTAGCATTTCTGCCGCAATTAAGACCATCCAGCCAACACCTAAAGAGAGTCTTAGACCAGTAAAAATTAATGGAAGTGAGCTGGGTAAAACAATTTTAGTCACTGTTTTCCACCAACCTAATTGCAGTACTTTTGATACATTCATTAAATCTTTATCAATGGTGGAAACGCCAACAGCTGTATTAATAAGTGTTGGCCATAGTGAGCACAACGTGACCGTTATCGCTGAAACAAGGAATGACTTGCTAAACGCTGCTTCACCTTCAACGACGTACAGTGCGCTCACGATGAGCGTGACGATCGGTAACCACGCGAGTGGCGAAACGGGTTTGAAAATTTGAATAATGGGGTTTATGGCCGCATTAAATGCAGGGCTCAAACCACAAACAACGCCCAATGGAATGGCAACAACAGAGGCTAATAAAAACCCTGCGAAAACAGTCCATAAGCTGGTCATTATTTGTTGAGGGTAAGTGGCTTTACCGGTGTAATCACGAACCTTAATAACAGCGTCTGGATTCTTCTCAAGCTTTTTAGCGTTGCGAACATCTTGACGTTTATAGAAAGCAATTTCTTTTTCTTTCTCTTTGTAATGGTCAGCGGCAAGGCTCTTTGTTTCTTGCCATACAGCAGCAGGACCCGGAATGGCACCCAGGCTTGTTTGGATTTTGGCTGCACCCCAGTCCCAAAAACCGATGAAAATCAGCATCGCTAATACGGGTACACCGACCACTTTTACTATTTCCTTTAATTGTTCTACCGGGTTTTCACCGGCTAATAATTTGACGATGGGTATAAACCAAGTAAAACCGATGAGTTCAAGAAAATTATTAATTTTGACAGAGACTTTAACGCCTTCATTAGCGGTCTTCTTTTCAGGCGTATTCACAACAGCCTCATTGGGTTCAGCGGGTGAGCTTACTGGTTTGGTCATTTCTGTGTTTTCCATATTTTTATCTTCTAATGCTGTATTGACAGACATAGTGTTACCTCTGATTGGTTAAATAAGCACCCGCATCATCACGGGTGCCAATCGTTTGAATACCGTTATTTACTTAACGGTATCTTGTCCTTTTAGACCAATTTTGAACTTACCTAAGTAAGCATTAGGTGTACGGCCATCGTAACTAATGTTATCGATAAAGTGAGTTTGTGGAGCACGGTAACCATCTGTATCCCAAGGCATATCTTCTTTAGCAATCTTGCCTTCCTCTAACAGTTCTTTAGCAGCTGCAAGGTAGATGTCTGGACGGTATACTTTTTTCGCAATCTCGTGGAACCAATCATCAGACTTTTCTTCAGTAATTTGTCCCCAACGGCGCATTTGCGTTAGGTACCAAATAGCATCTGAATAGTAAGGGTAGGTGGCATAGTAGCGATAGAACACGTTGAAATCTGGCAAGGCACGTTTGTCACCTTTTTCATACTCAAAGGTACCGGTCATGCTGTTTGCAATAACATCGTAATCGGCACCAACATATTCAGATTGAGCAAGAATTTTCACCGCTTCTGGACGGTTTGCATCGTTATTAGCATCCAACCATTGCGCTGCACGTATCAAGGCTTTAATAACGGCTTTGTGTGTATTTGGATTTTTTTCTGCCCATGCTGCGCTAACGCCAAACACTTTTTCTGGGTTATTTTTCCAAATTTCATAATCGGTGACCACGGGAACACCAATACCTTTAAATACGGCTTGCTGATTCCAAGGCTCACCGACGCAATAACCATAAATAGTACCGGCTTCAAGTGTCGATGGCATTTGCGGAGGAGGGGTTACAGATAATAAGGCATCCGCATCAATTTGGCCGGTAATATCCGATTTTGAATAATACCCTGGGTGAATACCGCCCGCTGCTAACCAATAACGTAATTCATAGTTATGTGTTGATACTGGAAAAACCATACCCATATTAAAAGGCTTTCCCTCGGACTTATACCGATCAACAACTGGTTTCAGTGCGCTTGCACTAATCGGGTGCACAGGCTTGCCGGCTGCATCTTTAGGAATATTGGGTTTCATTTCTGCCCAAATATCATTGGAAACAGTAATCGCGTTACCATTTAAATCCATACTGAAGGCAGTAATGATATCGGCTTTAGTACCAAATCCAATAGTTGCGCCTAAAGGTTGGCCAGCTAACATATGTGCGCCGTCTAATTCGCCATCAATCACACGATCAAGCAACACTTTCCAGTTCGCTTGAGGTTCTATCGTCACGTAAAGACCTTCGTCTTCAAAGAAACCTTTTTCATAAGCCACCGCTAAGGGTGCCATATCGGTTAGTTTGATAAAGCCAAATTTAAGCTCATCTTTTTCCAGCTCTCCAACAGCGTGAGCAGTCGTTAAGCCACCTGCGATTGTAAGCGCTAAACCTGCGAGGCAGCTTTTAAACAAGCCTCCCATATCCTTCTTAATAAATGTCTGTTTAATTTGTTTCATTTTTTTCCTGTTTATTATAAAAATCCATAAAAAAACGCCCGCAGCTCGTCTTCTATTAAAGAAAACTTGCTAACGGACGCCTTTGCCCTGTGACCTTAAATGGTCGATATTTCTAAACCCGAATATCGGGGGGGGGGTAATGCTATTACTTACAACTACATTTATAAAATATAAAGCAATACTTATGCCAAAATTTCGCTCGCCGAAATGACACTTTTTGCAAGCTCCACCATTTTGATGTTTTTATCCATCGCCATTTTACGCATGGCTTTATATGCATCATTTTCACTGATATTAGAGCGCTGCATAACAATGCCTTTTGCTTTATCGATCAGTTTGCGCTCAGTTAATGTGTTTTTAGTCTTTTCCAGTTCATCTTTAACAAGTTTTTGTTCATTAAAGCGAAAACAAGCGGTATCAATAATAGAAACAATACGTTTTGCTTGAAGACCATCAACAATATAGGCGCTTACGCCCACCTTAATAGCAGATTGAATAACGTCTCTACTGTCTTCATAGGTAAAGACAATCACGGGGATAGGGTTCTGTAAATTAATTTGTTGTATGCAACTAAATAACTGATCGAACCTTTTATCCGTAACGGCCATGATGATGTCCACAGTGCCTGATAGAGCAGCTCGGCTAATATCGCTTAAATCTGATGTAACGGCTGTGACGTCATAAATGGAGTCAGATAAATGCTCCTGAACATCTACTAGTTCATCAGCCGTTGAGTTAAATAATAGGACTTTAGGTTTCATTAAGTTTCTATTAATCGTTATCAGATAATTTTTCTAAATTGATGTATTAGCTAGAATTTCGCGCTAACAAATGCCCATAATTTAGTTGTATCAATTGCGGTTGCGCCCATATTTAAGGCGTTATTATCGGCGTTGTAATCAGCATACTTAAGACCTACGGTATAATTTTTACTCACTTTTTTTGTGGCTAAAATATCAAACTCAGTACCGTAGTCATAACTGTTATTGTCTGAACTAAAGTCATGGTAAGACGCTACAAATTTCATACCGTATGCTTGGGCAACGGCTGTTAAGTAGATATCTTCAACACCATCACCCGGTGTTACTAAGAATTTATCTGCCCAACCTTGATAAGCATGGTTGGTTCCCAAAATAGTAACAAAACGGTCTGCACCACCATTGCCTTCTTGTAACTCATAGCTTGCTTTAAGCAATAGCATTTTAAGAGGGCCACTAAATGACATTTTTGTACCTAATTCGGCCAACATATAATCTGCATCAATAGAATTAGGATTATCAGCAGCATCAGACTGAGTTGCATATTCGGCCGTATAAATGACTTTAGTGTTATCGCTGACAGGAGTACCACCGCTAACTCTTAAGCCGTATGTATTAGTTGAAAAAGCATCGCCGTTTTCAAAATCATATAAGTAGGCATAGGCTTCAATTTTTGCGGGTTTAAAGCCGGTATATTGAACATTGAATAAATGTGAATCGCTGTCAAAATTATCAAAAGGTTCTGGTGCATCTTCACCAAAGATTCGGTTCACATTCCAAACATAAGCATAATTGATAGTTGTATCTGTTAGCGATTGATTAGAAATAGAGAAGGCATCAAGTGTTTGCCAATTTTGACGCCACGCGACTGTACCAATATGTCGATGAAAAGGTGCACCACGGTATGTTAGTGCCTGGCGACCTAATTTCATTGAGGTGTTTTCAAGGCCTGTATAAAACAGGTAACCTTGGTTTAACTCGGTTTCGTTAGGGTCTGCAATAACAGGGTAGGTAGCACCTTTTGCTTGAGATTTGTGGGCGTAGTTATTACTAAATAGACTGTGTACGCTTTCAACTTCACCAAACAGAGCAAGCCCGTAATATGATCCCGTTTTGTAAGCCGCTGTTAATCTAGCGGTATAGGCGTTAGCTTCTTCAGGTAAGTTATCTTGATCGACGTTTTCATAACGTAATCTAGCGCTGTAACTGGCTTTACCACTGGTTAAGGCACTTAATAAAGATTCTTCGGCCTGAGCTAAAGGTGCAGCAGTCATTAGCATTGTGCTAGCGATGGCTCCAATTATCACAGGGTTCGATTGGCTTTTTCTCTTAATTTTCATTTTAACTCTCTAAATTAATTTTTTATAAAAAACATAAAATATAAAAAAGCCAACACGAGTACACCGAGTTAGCTTCTTTGCTTTACATATTATGATTGTTGTTATCACTGCGCCGTTACAGTGGTGTTATTCCTTTAATAAAGCAAATAGCACATGAACACTGTATAGCAATGACTATGCCAACTTTATGTTGGCCATATACAACGGTTTAAGGAGGATCAGTAATGAGTGTAAATATTGCGTCGCATCATTAAAGTGCTATCTATAACTAAGTAGCACTATAATGGTGCGCAAGAAGAAACGATATAGTGAGACTGTTATCGTAACCTTAGTTAATTATCCGAATGGATCCGTTGATATTAACCTGCACAATGGATGAGTTTTGTTGCAGGTTGGCAGGGGCGGCCTCATCAGACATGGCACTAGAAAGCATTCGTGATTTTGCGTAATGCACGGGCCGATACTGATTGTTTGAATTGATGTTAATTTGGTGGATTACATATTTATTTTTATCAAACTCTTTTGTAATAATTTTTGCTTGTGCCTTAAATTGTGCAATCGCTTGTTTTGTGAGTAACTGCTTAGTAACGGCTAATTTTTCTTTTGAGACTTGGTAACGAAGAGATTTAATAAGTAGTTTTTTTTGTAACAAGCCGATGAGTTTTCCTAGTTGCTTACTATCCTTACTTTCTAGCGTAATGGTTTGAGTGCCACGCCATGCTTTGAAAATACGTTTACTATAAAGTTGGTGTGATGTGTACTGGCCACCTTTTACTTTTACGGTTTTAAAAGGTGCGGCTGTTTTCAGCGCCCAAGACATCTTTTTATTTATTTGCTCAGCCAGTACGGCCGGGTCGTAATTTTCAGCTTCTACGGCTATGGTTGCCTGCATGGTATCCGTTTCAACTTCAATGCTAGCGGATGCTTGCAGGTTGACGATCCCTTCAAGCTGCACATTATGTGCAAAAGTTGAGTGTGTTATGACAGTTAAACTTAATAACAAAATCCATTTATTCATATTTAGACCCTTAGTTTAGTTGACGTATCCACACTATACGACCTGAACATGAATACTAAATTAATGATTATCCAAACGGTTTAAACCATTTAAGGCAGCGACTCGATAAGCTTCAGCCATGGTTGGGTAGTTAAAAGTTGTATTAGTAAAGTAGAGCAGGGTATTCGCTTCACCTTCTTGCGACATAATGGCTTGGCCAATATGAATAATTTCAGCGGCTTGATCACCAAAACAATGCACACCCAGAATTTGCAACGTTTCTGAGTGAAAGATGATTTTCAACAAACCTTGTGTTTCTCCAGAAATTTGGGCTCTAGCCAGTGAGTCAAAACGTGAATAACCGGTTTCATAAGGTACTTTTTGTTCGGTTAACTCTTTTTCTGTATAGCCGACGGAACTGATTTCTGGGTTGGTATATATACCTGTTGGAATATCTTTAACCAATTTGGCATCAGACGAACCATTGACAATATGGGTAGCGGCAAAGCGGCCTTGATCATACGCCGCACTGGCTAAACTGGGATAGCCAATAAAATCACCAACAGCATAAATATGCTCTTTGCCCTCTACCTGGTAATGATCATTGACGTTAATTTGCCCACGAGAATTAGGTGTAATGCCAACTTTTTCAAGAGCTAATTCCTCAAAATTACCCGTTCTGCCATTAGCCCAAAGGAAGATATCTGTCTTGATTTTTTTGCCCGACACTAAATGCGTCGTGACGCTTTTATCGTCCCCCACAATGGAATCGTATTCCTCGCTAGAGCGAATAACAACACCTTGGTTACGCATGTCATGACTGAGTGCATGCACTATTTCTTCATCCAAAAAGGCCAGTAAGGTCGCTTGAGTATTGATGAGGTTAACCTTAACACCAAGCCCTTGAAAAATTGAGGCGTACTCGGAACCAATAACACCTGCACCATAAATAGTAATTGAACGCGGCGTAAAATTTAGACCCAAAATGGTGTCGCTATCAAAAATATTATGATGGTTAAAGTCAACGTCATCAGGCCGATAGGGGTGAGAGCCCGGAGCCAGTACAAAAACGTTGGCACTTATTTTTTTAGACTTTGAGCCATCATTAGCCTTGATTAGCATGGTGTTTTCATCAACAAAACTAGCGGTACCATGAAGCAAGTCGAGGTTGTTTCTTTCGTAAAAACTACTCCGCATGTCGACTTGTCTTTTTATAACGTCGGTAGCAGAACTTAAAAGCTGCGGAAATGTTAGGTGGAGCGGACCACCACAGGCCTCTTTAAACCATCGATTTCGATTAAATTGGATAACACGTTGAACGGCTTGACGTAAGGCTTTTGAAGGGATGGTTCCCCAATGAGTACAACCACCGCCAACATCTTTATATTTTTCTATAATGGCAACTTTCTTACCTTCTTTACAGGCTTTCATGGCCGCACCTTCACCACCAGGGCCAGTACCTACAACGATGACATCATAATCATATTTACTCATTACTTATTCTCATTATTTTTTACAAACGCTAAAACAAGTATACAACAGATGCGATAAAATCTTGCTTTAGCTAAGAGTATTTATAGATGACTGATTTATTTAATGACATAGAAAAAGCACTGTTGACATCATCAGTTGAAGAAACAATTGAGATGACACAAAAAGCTTTTGAATTAAGTTGTTCCACCAGTGTATTTGTTGAACCATCCAGTCGAATAGTTCAGCCAGTAGAACGGGTATGTTTTCCAGAAAAACCGATCTGCGTACCACCGAGAGACTTACCGCGAAGACGTCTAGGAACAGAAGCAGGAAAGCGTTCTTTTATTCACGCGATTGCGCATATTGAATTCAATGCGATAAAGCTAGCGTTAGATATTGCCTATCGTTTTAAAGGCTTACCTGAACAGTTTTATAAAGACTGGCTATATGTTGCGAATGATGAATGCAAACACTTTAAGCTGCTCTGTGACCATTTAACTCAATTTGATTGCGCATATGGGGACATTCCATCGCATGATGGTTTGTGGAGTATGGCTGTAAAGACCGAAAATGATTTGCTTGCTCGATTGTCGCTTGTTCCACGTTATCTTGAAGCTCGTGGCCTTGATGTAACACCTGCCATGTTAGTTAAACTCTATGCCCAAAAAGATACGGCTTCAGCTGAAATTTTAGAAATTATTTTAGAGGATGAAGTTACGCACGTTGAATATGGTACGAAATGGCTTGACTACGTCTGTCAACGAGATGATATTCAACGTGAAAAGGTGTTTTTTGACAATATTGAACATTATTTAAAAGGGCAAATATTAGGCCCCTTTAATAAACCATTGCGTCGTAGAGCTGGCTTTACAGAAACTGAATTGCTAGAACTGGAACGTTTAGATAAACGTCAAACTAGCAAATAATCGTTTGATGAGGGTAAAGGCGAAATTCAGCTAAGTGTGATAATTCTATAGCCAGTCTCGCTCCACTCTAGAATACTCCCCTCGCTATCCCATTCAGCTAAAACGAACCTTTCAGCGGCTTGCTCATTAACAACATGCATATGAATATTTGGACGATGTGTATGGCCATGAATTAGTCGCGAAACATGATGCTTTTTAAGCACACCAATAACGGCTGTTTCATTAACGTCCATAATATCAGCAGACTTATCTTTTTTATTCAAGTGGCTTTCTTGCCGATAATGCTGGGCAAGTGCCAAACGCTCTTGTAAGGGCTTAGATAAAATGTTTTGCTGCCAAGCTGGGTTGTGCGTCACTTGTCTAAATTGCTGATACTCAACATCATCAGTACAGAGTAAATCACCGTGCATTAATAGCGTTTTTATGCCAAATAAATCGATGACAGATTCATCGCCCAAACAAATGACATTTGTAGCACTAAAGAACTCTTTACCGATTAAAAAATCTCTATTACCGGGTAAAAAGTAAACTTGAACACCTTTGGTGGTCAGTTGATTAAGGGCTTCCTTAATTGTTTCATTCGGCGGAGTAGGGTCATCATCGCCGACCCAAACATCAAACAGGTCACCTAGAATATAAAGGTAGGAAACTGATGAATCTAAAGAATCAAGATAAGCCAGAAATCGTTGAGTTGTCTCTGGCCTATCTTGGGTCAGGTGTAAATCTGAAATAAAATGAACGTGTTTTGACACGAATTACTTTAATACTTCAGCTTTTTCGATAATCACTTCTTCTTGTGGGACGTCAGTAGGGAACATACCGCCTGAGCCAGTAGGAATAGCTGCCATCTTATCCACAACATCCATACCCTCAGTCACTTTACCGAAGACAGCATAGCCCCAACCTTGTTGAGTTTTAGAACTATGATTTAGAAAACTATTATCAGCCAAGTTGATGAAGAACTGACCTGTTGCTGAGTGAGGGTCGCCTGTTCTTGCCATAGCAATAGTGCCGCGATCATTTGCTAGGCCATTGTCGGCTTCATTTTGAATAGGGCTGTTGGTGTCTTTTTGTTTAAAGTCGGACGTAAAGCCACCACCTTGTGCCATAAAGTTTGGAATAATACGGTGAAAAATAACACCTTCATAAAAGCCTTCTTCTACGTAAGTAACGAAGTTTTTAACGGTGTTTGGGGCTTTTTCAGCATCGAGTTCTAAAACGATGTCACCTTGGTTAGTAGTCAGTTTAATGCTTGTTATGCTCATGTTTTTTGTGTCCGTTGCGTATGTTGCGTTTGAAAGAAGTAATGCGCTAGCAGTAGCTACCTTTAAAAAAGTAATTAGCTTATTGATCATTAGTAAGAACTCCTGCGATAAATTAAGTGCCGTATCTTATCTTCTTATACTTTTTTTATAAAGCTCACTTATCTTATTTTTACACTACAAATATTAATGACTGTAAACCTCAATAAACTGTATAAATACTTGTAAATGAATTTTTGATCTATGCCGACGAGAGATGAATCGGTTATTATTCGCCCTTAATTAATTTTTACTAGAAATATGAGCGCACTGAAAATACATAACACCCTAACAAAGCAAAAAGAAACCTTTGTTCCCATTAATAAGGGTGAAGTGAGCTTGTATGTGTGTGGCATGACTGTTTACGACTTTTGCCATATAGGCCATGCACGTGTAATGGTGGTTTTTGATGTCGTATCAAGGTACTTAAAATACTTAGGATATAACGTTAAGTATGTGCGCAATATTACTGATATTGATGATAAAATTATCGCAAGGTCAGTTGAAGCGAAGGAAGATTTCACACAATTAACTAAACGGTTTACCGATGAAATGCATCAAGATGAGGCATCATTAAATGTGCTCCCTCCCGACCTTGAACCTTTAGCGACTGACTCAATTGACAATATTATTAGCATGATCGAAAAATTGATTGCTAATAATAATGCTTATGTCGGCCCAAATAATGACGTTTATTATTCAGTTGAATCATTTGAAAACTATGGTCAATTATCAGGTAGAAAATTAGACGATATGAATGCAGGTGAACGGGTAGATGTTGATAATAATAAACGCAACCCCTTTGACTTTGTTCTATGGAAATCTGCCAAGCCAGAAGAACCCTCCTGGACTTCACCATGGGGGCAGGGTCGCCCAGGTTGGCATATTGAATGTTCTGCAATGGCTACATGCTGCTTAGGGAATCACTTTGATATTCATGGTGGGGGGATGGATTTACAGTTCCCACATCATGAAAATGAGATAGCTCAATCAGAAGCCGCAACAGGTGAACGTTACGTTAATACCTGGATGCATAATGGTTTTGTCCGTATTGATGATGAAAAAATGTCGAAATCATTAGGTAACTTTTTTACTGTACGTGATGTGCTTAAAAAGTATCGTGGTGAAGAAATTCGTTTTTTCGTTTTATCAAGTCACTACCGTAGCCCATTGAATTATTCAGATGAACAACTCAATGAGTCACGTTCTGCGCTAGAACGGCTTTATACTGCGTTACGAGACGTGAAACCTATACAAAATAACCTTCAGTCTGACTATATAAGGCGTTTTGAAGAAGCAATGAATGATGACTTCAACTCTGCTAAAGCAATATCGGTGATGTTTGAATGTGCTAATGAGCTAAATAAATTAAAAAGCTTAAACCCTGAACAAGCCTCACTAATAGCGGGGGATTTATTAAAAATGGCCGGACCATTAGGTCTTTTAAACCAAAGCCCAGAAGAATTTTTACAATCAAGCGCTGGGGCTGATAGCGTTATTAGTAATGACGAGATTGATGTTCAAATAAACCAACGTCTTCAAGCAAAAGAAGATAAAAACTGGGCGCTGGCAGATCAAATTCGCGATGCATTAAAAGAGCAGGGCATTATTCTTGAAGATAAGGGTGCGGAAACAACCTGGCGTAGGGTTAATGTCGCAACCCTAGCGACCCAACCACAGTAATTAAAGCAAGAGCAACTAACCCTTGGAAGCCTGTTAATTCTGCTATTTAATTGCTCTGTAATTCAGCTGCTTGCAAGGTGTTTTCTAATAAAGAGGCGATCGTCATTGGGCCAACTCCACCGGGAACCGGTGTAATCCAGCTCGCATTCTTTGACGCAGCCTCATAATCAACGTCACCCGCTAATTTCCCCGTATCAAGTCGATTAATACCGACATCAATCACAACGGCTCCCGGCTTAACCCAGTCACCTTTAACAAACCCAGCAATACCAACAGCGGCGATAATAATATCTGCACGCTTTACGTGCGCTTCAAGGTCAATGGTACGACTATGGCACGTAGTGACAGTGCAACGCGCCATTAATAATTCAAGTGACACCGGTCGCCCAACAATATTTGAAGCACCAATAACGACAGCTTCCTTGCCCTCTAAAGGGATATTGGTGCTTTTTAGTAACGTCATAATGCCTTTAGGTGTACAAGACCTTAAAACAGGCATACGGAGTGCTAAACGGCCAATATTATAAGGATGAAACCCATCGACATCTTTTAAAGGATCTATCGCTTCGATAATCTTTTCTTCATTAATATGCTCAGGTAAGGGAAGCTGTACAAGAATACCGTTTATGGCTGAATTATTATTGAGGTCATCTATTAAATTAAGTAGCTCTTCCTCAGTAACGCCGTAAGGAAAGGTTTTTGATAACGAATAAAAACCGACTTCCTCACAAGCATTGCATTTATTCCGTACGTAAACCTCGGATGCAGGGTTTTCACCAACCAAAATAACGGCTAAGCCGGGTTTAGATAAACCACGAGCAATTCGGCCATCTGTTTGTTTTTTTATAGCCGTTCTCAGCTCAGCAGCTATTTTTTTTCCATCAATCTTTTGAAATGTCATATTTTTTAAACTTTTTAAGGCTCTTTATTAAAGAAGCGTTGACCAAAATTCCTATGTGCCGTATTATCGCCCACCTACAGACTTATTGCATTATTTATGCAGTTTTTCTGAAGGTAGTCGGGGTGTAGCGCAGCCTGGTAGCGCAACTGCTTTGGGAGCAGTGGGTCGGGAGTTCGAATCTCTCCACCCCGACCAATTTACTTTATATATAATTATGTTGAAGCGCTTGTAGCTCATCTGGCTGTCTCTTATACACATCTGACGCTGCCGACGATATGCAGTGTG
>OJHE01000059.1_pt1 | contig 84427 bp, 98 predicted proteins | sample 1595221 | NCBI WGS metagenome assembly OJHE01 (sample SAMN05416831, study PRJEB24817) | seawater metagenome | isolation source: Sea water | place: Canada:Atlantic | collected 2013-07 | reverse complement strand
AGTATCACCTTATATCCCCGCCCTGAACGGCGGGGTTTTACGGTGCGATGGATAATTCCAATTTAGTTAGAAAGCAAGTCATGCTTTCGGATAGTAATATTTCAAAACTAAACAAGATTTCAAAAAAAGAAAACGTTTCTGTTGCAAGTGTTATACGCATAGCGATTGATGCGTATAACCCTGAAATTAACGATGAAGACTCAGAATTAATTGAGTTAGTTTCTGCAAGATTAAAAGAAGCCGTCGAAGATACACAGCAAACACGAAAACGACTGAACAAAACATTATTAAAACTAGAGCGAGATCAATAATGGCAAGTTGGAAAGACATGCTGCTTGATGTACTTAAATTAACTGATGAAGTTAAGCAGATGAATAGAGACATGGAGCGCGTCGAAGATAGATTAATAGACGTTGATAAACGAGTTGTTAAAGTAGAAGCACGTTTAGATACTTATGTTGAAATCGCCAGATTAAACAAGGACTAAATTGAACTGTCGCATATTTAGTGATATATTAATTTTTCATTTGGCATAACGCATGCCACAAAGTTTCGTTGAACTTTATCAACGTTCAAACGTAAGGAGCAATTCTTACATCACCCCAAACGGGATTTTCCCCGTTTCGGGATTAATCTCGTTTGGTTTTCTTAACTCTTATTTTTGGAGAGTATTATGGAACCACACGAAGATCTTATTAGATTCGCAAAACAAAACCGAGGGCGGCCTTTAGCATATCGACGTTGGCCAAATGGCCCCTATATGCCTGAGCTTCGCTATGAAGTTTACGGTGAACGCACGTATAACGGAATGCTTCAAATCCTGACGTTCTTCTTGGACGCTGTTGTTTGGATTAATATTTGTCCAATGCGTAACCCTCGAATTAACACATAGATACACCGTTATTAACAACCACGTTTTGCCGATCTAATTCTAATAACTAACTGACGGTTTTACCGTTAATCCCAAAAGGAGAAAATATGCTCCTTATGGGCTGTTTCTCCTTTTTTTATTCAATTTAAGGAGAATTTCATGAAAATATTTACTTTATTTATCGTCATGCTTATCAGCTGTATTGATACAGCAGAAGCAAAAAACAAAGCTGGCGAATTCAGCGAATTTTATTGCTTATCAGAGACCATTTATCACGAATCACGCGGTGAGCCCATACCTGGTCAGTTCGCAGTGGGTTCGGTCGTGATGAATAGGGTCAGAAGTAAACACTACCCCTCAACAGTTTGCGAAGTCGTGCATCAGCCATATCAATTTAGCTGGACTTTAATAAAAACTGAACTGTGGATAACCGATAAAAAATCTTGGCGTATTGCCCAACAAATTGCTTGGATTCTTCTGCACGGAGGAATGCGTAGCAACGTTGGTACAGCTTTGGATTATCACTCTGTTGACGTCAACCCTAAGTGGGCTAAGAGCTATGTAAAAACGCTCACTTTAGGTCGACACATCTTTTACACCAGAGATAAATCATGATCATTAAAACAGTTGAATGGTCCGGTAGCGCTTTTGCGCTACTCGGGTCATTCCTACTGGCCACAAATGGCTCATGGGCAAGCTTAGGGTTCATTGCTTACTTAATTTCAAACATCTTTCTAATCGTTTTTTCGGTTCAAAGAAGGTTGTATGGAATTTTAGTCATGCAAGTCGGTTTTACCCTATTCAGTGTTTTAGGAATTGTTAACACTGCAGTTCTGAACACAGCCTTCTTTGAACTTTAAAGAAGGCTGTGTTCAGCATTGAATTGAACGAGGAGATAGAGATGAAACATCTAACATTTAAAGAAGTAAAGGTAATCGCACGAGGCCGTTGGGATCAAATACTCGGCTCATTGGTCGGTAGTATTATGATTGACGCAATAGAGCTCTGCTCACATCGTCACAGCCCAGGTGGCAGCAAGCCGTTTCGAGTTTTTGAAGAATTTGACGTAAACGGTGGCTGCATTTGTTCGCAATGTGGTGCTTTCAGCGATGGCTTCGCGTACTTACAAGAACTGTATGGCTGGTCTAGTGTCGAGGCATTAAACCAAGTCAAGCCGATAAGCGCAACAATCATCAGGAGAACCGCATGAATTTATTAATCGTTGAGTCACCAGCAAAAGAAAAAACCATACAAGGATATCTAGAGGGGGAGCCGGATCGGTGGGTTGTTCATGCAACCGGTGGGCATATTATTGATCTACCCAGTAAAACGCATGGCATTACTCATTCTGGTGACACCTTTATTCCTCAATGGCAAATCATTGATAATAAAAAAGCAGCCTTAAAGAGGATAAAAGACAGTGCGCTTGAAGCAACACACTGTTTTATAGGCAGTGATGATGATAGGGAGGGTGAGGCTATTGCCGCCAGTATCATCAAACACGCTAAGATCAGTGATCCAATCAGAATCACGTTTACAGAGATTACCAAAAAAGCCATTGTTAAAGCCTTACATGAAGGTGCTAGGCCGGTTAACAAGGAGCGTGTCAGTGCACAGGAGGCACGGCGGTTAATTGATCGGGAGATTGGTTACCCGGTCTCGCAAATCATCCGCTGGGATTTCCAAAGACAACACCAAGAACAACAACCCAAAGGGGTGGGGCGTATTATTTCGCCAGCACTTCATTTACTGAATGAAACAGAAACGACCATTGAAAGTTTTGTTCCGACACCGTATTCAATCATCTATGCCGATTACAGTTATAAAGGACAACAATTTAGGTTGACCAATCGACATAAATATACCGAGGCATTCGAGCATGAATTAGAAGCCACTCTCGCCAGTTTTCAGAACAATGAGCACATTGTTTATAACTACCAGCGAAAAACAAATGATGTCGCGCCATACCCACCCTTGATAACCTCAAGATTACAACGGTGTGCCTTTTACTTATTTGGTTTTGAGCCTAAAAAAACCATGAAAATTGCTCAACAATTGTATGAAGGTGTTCAAATAGGAAATTCACGTAAAGGCTTAATCACCTACCCACGTACAGACAGTTATAGCCTCTCTGATGAAGCCTGTGCTGAGATCATCACTGTTCTTTCAGAACACTACCAAACCGACTATGTTCTTAATCGACCACGTACTTACAAGAACAAAGAAAATGCACAAGCGGCTCACGAAGCCATTCGCCCCACAGCGTTCAGTAATGAATATTTCCCAAAAGCGTTAAAGCAGCACCTTAGCGAAGACCAGTATTTAATATATCGCCTTATTTGGGGCCGCACGTTGTCTACTCAAATGACAAACGCTGTGTATGACCGTTCTGTAATTGAGATTGACGTACAAGGCAATAAATTATTAGCTCAAGCCAACCAACAATTGTTCGATGGATGGGAAGTGCTTGATGGTAACCAGACGAATGTAAGCGAGCAAGATGAAAACGAACGCTTTAAAACCCGTGAAGTGATTTTACCCGAGCTAACCATAGGTGACACACTAGAACCCTTGGCCATTGAAACACTCAACCTATCAACAAAATGTCCGCCTCGATTTGGCATGGGTCGGTTTATTACCTTACTTGATAATAAAGGAATAGCACGTCCATCAACGATAGATGGCATTTTGCCTAGCCTTCAAAACAAAGGCTATATAACCGTTAAACAGGGCATGCTTTATGTAACAAAGTTAGGCACACAAATAGATAAATGGACCTCAGATAATGCAGAGTGGTTGAATGATGTAGAGATGGCAAAAGAATTTGAACTAGCCTTAGATAACATCGAGCAAAAACACGGTAAAAGAGACCAACTCATCAGCCAATATGTCAGCAAAGTTGCTGATCTTAAAAAGATGCTGAACTACACATCACCAGATCTTAGACCGCCAACCGATAAGCAAATACAGTTCGCCCTAACAATCGCGCAAAAAAAGGACATTGAAATCCCTAGCAATTGCTTAGGCAACCAGAAATTGCTTTCTGCCTTTATTGAAGCCAACACAGAGAAAAATGAAATCATTGCCAAATGCCCGGTGTGTAAAACAGATGTTTGCGTGACTGAAAAAAGCTATCGATGCACCAGTAAAGAATGTGATTTTTACCTTCCCAGACAGCAAGTAGCACGTTTCATCGAACAGTTTCAATTAGAGACAAGTGACAACTTATTTGCGACTGGCTTAATGAAAAGAAAGAAAAACGGCTGTGAAAACCTGCTAGGTAAAAGAGGGCGCTTTAACGCCTATGTCGGGCTGAATAAACATGAAAAGTATGGCTGGCAACCGCACATCATTGCTTTTGCAAAAACCATCGACAGCGCCCATTTTAGAGCGCATTAAGAGGATAGTTGGGTGTCCGACAATATTGGGAGAAAAACAGCCCTAGGATCACTCTAACCAATTGATATACTTATCATTATACCTCTCGGTTTTTTCCACTTTCAGCACGTTTTCGGTCTTCTGACTGCACATACACGGTATCAGTCGTCGCCATGCTGGAGTGACCTAAATCCTCTGACAAGTCTTTTAAGGCGCGACCACGTTCAATTTCTAAACTAGCACCTGTATGGCGCAGCCAATGGGTTGAGACCTCTCTGAATTTGCGTGCTATTTCTTCGCCTTGTTGTTTTTTCATCGTTTCGTATGCATAGTCAAATACCTCTTGCACCAATCGAGATAACTGGCGAGCTGTCATACCACCACTACCACGAAGTTTTTCCACGATCGGGTGCTTTTCGCCATCTAAGGGTAAACTGCTCATGCCTCGATACAAGCGATAGCGCCTTAGGTAATGCATAAAGCTTGACGGTACTGTGATATCGCGTAACTTACGGCCTTTACCATAGATTTTTAGCCACCAATTTTTGTCAGTATCCTCCCAAAAGTGGCCCATAACGGGTATCCAATCAGCGCGTTCAGAAAACTCAGAAATCCGTAAAAAAAGTGTTTTTAAGGCCGCTATCAAAAACAAATTACGCTCAAAGCGTGGGTTATCATCAGCCATAATGGTTGCTGTTTTAAGTAGAAACAACCATTGTTCTTCAGAGAGTCGTTTCACATCTTTAACCTGAGCATCTTTGATAAAGTGGCGACAATCCTTTTTTGCTAATTGAGCCGGGTTCCCAACACAATATTCCTCATCCATCAGGTATTTATAAAAAGCAATAATGGCCGTAAAGGTCGCTCTTAAGGTCTGCTGAGATGGTCTGTACTTTTTCTTATCAGGCGCAGAGCTATCGCCTTTAGAAACAACCAGCCTATAAGGCGACCAAGCTTTATTTTGTATATAAGTTCCATCACCCTTGGGCTGGAACTTATCGTGGTTTGTTAAACTGATCCAGGTTTGTGGTGGTTTCCAACAGAAATCAGCATAGTCTAGAATATCCGTTTTACGAAACTCATCACAGGGACTTTCTTTAATGACATAGCTCCATAACAGGAATTTTTCGATTTCAGATCGAAACCGTGTATAGGTGTGTTGAGATTTGTTGCGACCAATGTAGGATAAAAATTCTTGTCCCCACAACCAGCTTTGTTTACGCCAACCAGGGCCGGATGCTAGAAAAGATGACAGCTCAGGAAATTCATCCAGTGGAATCTCTTTAAGTTCTTTAAAGGTTGGATACAGTGCTACAGGCTTGTGTATGGCCATAATTAACCCAGAAATTGTTTTTATGAGTATATAAGGCTTACCTCACTATGTCCAATACTAAACAGTATTGGACATAAGAAATGTCTTGTCATCTATATTAAAAACAGAACCTTATTAATAATTTATAAGTATCAATGCTTAGGGACAACCGAGGGCTGTTCTCCTCCTAATATTATCGAATACCCTTTGATCAAGCTCTATCCCAATAGCGTTGCATTTCATAATATAAAAATGAAGCTGTCCAAGTTATTAATAAAAGACCTGTTAAAGATTCAAGCCCAACAAGATGCCTTATATGACCATGTGGTTCGATATCTCCAAAACCTAAGGTTGTATACGTAGTATATGAAAAATAAACACAATCCATTAATGATCCATTAAAGTTGCCTTCTAAGTACCCCATGTTCTGAAATTGAGGGACCAAATAATAGGCAAGAGAAAAAAACCATATCTCAATACTATGTGCGACTAACGCACCAAAAACACTAACAACGATTCTGAAGCGGTGTTTTATTTTCATTTTGGGAATCATAATAGATAACCTATACAAAAACTCATAGTGAATAAGCACTACAATCACTACTAGGGCAATAATAAAACTGTTTATTAGGAATAGTACAAGCATGAGATTTTCAACCTTGCTGTAAATGTAAATTGATTCGTGCTTCTCACCTATTTACGTTCCCATAATGTTGAAGCCCGCATCGATATAGACATTGCTACCGGTAACCAGATGAGCTTCGTCGCTCACTAGGAAGCGCGCATATGCTCCCACACAATTTATGCATACGAGTGCGTGCTCAGGTGATTTTTGCTTTGCCTGCTCCAATAATGCATCAAAATGGCCGATGCCGCTTGCTGCACGCGTAGCGATTGGCCCTGGAGATAACGAATTGACACGTATGCCGCCACTACCTAACTCTGCAGCAAGATAGCGTACGGACGCCTCTAAGGCCGCTTTGACCGGCCCCATAATATTATAGTGATCAACCACCTTCTCTGCACCGTAATAACTGACTGTCAAAAGACATCCACCATTCTTCATCAGCGGCTCAGCCTTTCTTGCCATACGAATAAACGAATGACAGGAAATATCCATCGCCTTTGCAAAGCCTTCACGTGAGCAGTCCGTCACACGCCCTCCCAAATCCTGCTTCGGCGCGAACGCAATGGAATGCAGCATAAAATCAAGCTCACCCCATTCTTCGTTTATTCTCTGAAACAGAGCATCCAGCTCATCCTCTTTCTCAACGTCACACTGCATGAAGATTGGCACGTCCAACTCTTCAGCCAGCGGACGTGAATAAGCTTCTGTCTTGGGGTGCACATAAGTAATGGCAAGCTCAGCACCTGCATCATGAAAGGCTTTGGCGCAACCCCACGCGATAGAATCTTCATTGGCTATGCCAATAACCAGCCCTTTTTTACCCTTCAATGTATCAATCACTAGATAACTCCTAGATTAGTTAATAACGGTTGCCGGATAACCTATCCGTTCCCGCACCTGAATTAGATCGTTACCTTGTTATCACGAAATACCATAAGCATTAGACTCTGGCCTAGGCTGTCTAAGCTAATTATCATAATACACTTATGTCCGCGACATAGGTCAAGTAGAAAGTCTACCCTTGTTAACCCCGTCGTTTTTGCATCATCACTAATTCTTTCCAAAATTGATCGACTATGTACCCTGCTATCTTTTCTTACCATAATATAGATCAATGAAGAACCAGTGATCTAGCCTATCAGCTTCATGATGTTCGGAATAGAAGAAAACTGTCTAGGCTGATAGGCGGAACTTGATTTAATCCCAATATTAGTAAGTGCTAAACCCTTCGAAAGACTAGAGGTTCAATGCCCGTTAAAAATACCAGTAGACCACCTCGATGAAAAAATATTTTAGTGGTTTGATATCCTCTTACCTATTATATAAAACCGTATTGAATGACGGCAAAAGCCATCGATTTTTAGAAATTAAACGAGAGGGGGGCGCTGAGGGGGGCTATTATGGTGCGAATAAATGTAGAAAGAGTATTGAGTATCCGCCGAATGTACAGCTAAAGGCTCAATATCAAAATTGGACTCAAACAAACCTAATAAATGAATGCCAGCATGACAACAGTGATCGTCATCTAAATTGTGGCGCGACTCAATGTCTTGGGAAGCTGCTGGATGAGATGAACCGTACTCTTGCACACCGAAATCGTCATGACTATCCATAGCCCATACGCTGCTATAACTCAGGGTACTGAGTATTAGAAGCAATATGGTTAAGTGTTTAGTCATATGGTTAATCTTAGAGTAGATGTTAAATATGTTATCAGATACGGGCTTCGAATTATAACAAAATCTTTTAAGTGATTATACATTATTGACTTAGTAAATGATAATGATTATCATTTACCTTCTTCTATAATCTCAGTTTTTAGTAAATATGTTTAATAAAACAGCCCTCTTTATGTTGTTATTGACTCTTTCATTTTCGGCATTTGCTTCAATGCCTGTTCAAAAATTACTACAGCTAATTGACTATGTCGGTGTCGATTATCGAGAGGCTATAAAGGATGAGCAGGTTATTAACCCTGAAGAGTATCGCGAAATGCAGGATTTTGTCTTAGCAATACAAGAAAGCATTGATCGATTAAATCTAACAGAACAAAGCCTTATTGAGCAGGCAGCCACGTTGAAGTCCCTGGTTAACTCTAAGGCCGACCCCGGTGTTGTAGCGGAACTTACAACGACCATGCATCAACAAATTATTACTAACTATAATATTCAAATCATACCGCTCAAAAAGCCCGATTTTGTTATAGCCAAACAGCTGTATGCTAAAAACTGTATCGCTTGCCACGGTGTGAAAGGAGAAGGTGATGGCCCTCTTTCACAAACCTTAGAGCCATTGCCAACTAACTTTCTTGACCGTGAGCGTTACCGAGAGAGAACCCTTTATGGCCTATTTAACACCATAACTCAAGGTGTATCAGGTACTGGTATGCCTGCATTCTCTCAGTTAACAGAACACGAGCGCTGGTCACTTGCTTTTTATATTGGTCAAATAGCTGTTCAGGAAGAAGAAGCCGCTGCGGGCTCTGCGTTATGGGAGTCAAAAGGTCATCATTTACTATCTACTGTAGAGCAATTAACGACCTTAACACCCGCGCAACTTGAAGCATCGTCTGGTAGTGATGCTGTCTTAACGTTAGCCTATTTGCGTCGTCACCCAGAAGCATTGGTGAGTAATAACCGCTCACCCCTTGACTTTAGTATTCAAGAGTTAGAAGCCAGCCGCTTAGCCTATAGTTCTGGTGAAGTTGATAAAGCGTATGACTTAGCAGTTAATGCTTATCTAGAAGGTTTTGAGCTGATTGAAAACAGCCTAGATGCTATAGACTCTGACCTACGCCGCCAAATTGAAGCAGAAATGACTACCTACAGAAACTTAATTCGCAAACAAAAAAGTGAAGCAGCTGTAAGTGCAGCTTTTACAAGCTTAAAAAGCCTGTTAGAAACAGCGAAATCATCTCTAAGCAAAACGAGGCTATCAGAAAAAACTGCTTTTATGAGTGCGATGGTTATTATCCTACGTGAAGGTCTTGAGGCACTATTAGTTGTAGCTGCATTAGCCGCTTTTTTGGTAAAAACGGGCAGACGTGAGGGACTCATTTATCTTTATGGTGGGCTTATAGTCGCCTTGTTAATGGGCGGGTTAACCTGGGTTGTTTCTACAACGCTTATTGAAATAGGTGGTGCAAGTCGTGAATTAACCGAAGGGGTCGCTGCAATAACAGCTGCTCTGGTACTGTTTTATGTGGGGTTCTGGATGCACAATAAAACCAGTGCTGCACAATGGAAGCATTTTATAGAAAGCAGCATCAAAAAAGCACTCAGTAAAGAAACATTATGGGGAATAGCCGCATTATCTTTTATTGCCGTGTATCGTGAAGTATTCGAGAGCGTACTGTTTTACCAGGCTCTCTGGGTACAAACAAATGGAGATGGTCAAAGCATGATTGTATATGGCTTGATAGTGGCCACGACAATTTTAATTCTACTCGCATGGTTGATTATGAAATACAGTACCCGCCTACCGCTTCGACAATTCTTTGCGGTTAGTGGCGGATTTATGTTTATATTAGCTGTTGTTTTTGCAGGCAAAGGTATTTCTGCTTTACAAGAAGCAGGCAAAATTCCGTTAGACCCTGTTCCCTTACCTAGTATTGAATTGCTCGGTATATATCCAAATTACCAAGGTTTAATAGTACAAAGTATGATGGTTATCTTAGCCATCCTCATGATCATCAGAGATAATCGTAAGCAGCGTAAACGACTTGAGTAATACGAAATGTGTATTAACTATGGCTTATCTCTGCCTTCAAAAATTGCGTTTATCTAGGGACAAGTAAGCTATGACAAGAAACCGGTCGATTATCGAGTCTAGCTTGAATAGATGGCATTAAAACAGTACAAATTTTGTGATGATACCCCCAAAGTATTTTAAAAAAATTAATTGACAAAGATGCTAGCATCGGAGTAAAAGGTTCATATATGAAACATATAAACCACATCATTGTTTACAGTATGCTTGTTTTAAGCATGCTTGTTCTGCCCATGCAGAATGTGTGGTCAATGGCAAATATGTCGCCATGTGACATGGATATGTCTTCTCATGATATGAGCAATATGGACATGTCTGGTTGCTCTACTTCTATGGGTGATTTATCGTCAACAGATATTGTTGCTGACATAGATTGTGGTGACAACCATTGTAATAAGTGTTTCCACTCATCATCTTTTATCCTAACGCCTAGCGCTGTATTAAAGAAAAATATCAATCGCTACTTTTTTGCTGTTTTTGAAAGCAATTACCTAAGTTACTTTGCTCCTTTAGACTCACCTCCCCCTATTATTTCCTGATTTTTTTAACTGGTTTACTGGTTACTTGCCTAATCAGTAAAAGTTTAATGAGTTGGGTCGTGCTTTTCGGCTCAATAATCAGGAGATCACAATGGTATTTAAAGAACTATTCCCTCAGGGAAACATAAACTCGTCACGTCGTCGTTTTGTTACGGGCGTTGGATCTGGTTTATCAGATGTCGAACTGGGGTTAAGGCTTCGCTATGAAATAAAGCGCGAATTTGCACCGTATATTGGTGTCAATTGGACGAGTAAGTATGGAAAAACAGCTGATATAGCGAAGTTGGCGGGTGAAGATAAGGCGGATACACAATTTGTAGTGGGTATTAGAGCGTGGTTCTAATGCAGTTACTAGAGATAACTTTAATTAAACAATACAACTAAGGATAGATAAATATGATGATTATAAATTTTATTAACAACACTGAAGAAAACTCGACATTACCGATTAGACTACTGTTTGTCGCATTATTAAGTTTCGTTTTATCAGCACCTGCTTATGCAGGTGGTTCTCACGGTGGGCATTCTAGTAGATCAGAGAACTCCTATAAAAAGCCTGCTAAACAAGTGTATTCTGAAAAGTATACGCGTCACGCTGAAGGGCATGATAAAGATGAAAGTCCTGTAGGGCGGCCTGCTGCTCAGCAAGAGGCGACAATGTTAATAAACGTAGCTGCATTCGATACGATGCGTTATGCGTTTTCACCAGCACCATATATAAAACCGGGTGATGTTGTGAAGTTTGTTATTACCAACAAAGGGGGAATTCCTCATGAGTTTTCCATTGGTGATGAGCAAGAACAAGCCAAACACCGTGAAATGATGCAGAAAATGCCCAAAATGGTTCATCAAGATGCCAGCACCGTAACAATAGAGCCGGGTAAGACAGAAGTTCTTACGTGGAAGTTTAATACAGCAGGAGTTGTGATTGCATGTAATATTCCAGGACATTTTGAGGCAGGGATGTTTAAAAATATAACCTTAAATTAATGAAATTGGCCCAGTACACATGTGCTGGGCTATTCATCTAAAACGTGTTCGGCTTTTAAAATTGACAAGGAGTTAAGACAATGGTCATTGAAGACATAATGACAGGCACTATTAAAACTCTTGAGCAAGTAATGAGAAAAGCAGGCGGCGATATTTACCCATTGTTGATAATGCCGCTCAGTGTGTCGGTACGTTGAGCACTCTTGACTTGGTTCGACTTCATAATCTTGAACGTTCGATATCTAATGAGCTGCAGGCATAGTTGATCTGTTCCGAGCCCGTTATAGAAATTGGGCCTTACCAATCGGTTATAAAAGCCATCAAATTAATGGCCATTAAAAATGGCTCTTCACCTAGTAGTTATAAAAGATGACGGTGTGATTGGTGTTGTTTAATCCGTGGATATTTTAGAAAAATACCTATTAACTCTAAAGATTTGATGTGGTTTATAAATTAAAGGTACATGCAACAAATCCTTAGATACCGACATAAGGTTTTTGCGAAATCTCAAATGATCATTTCAATGACTGAAAAACATGAAAACAACTACCAACCATTATTAGAGGATTTTTAATTGCTCAAAACTTCATTGGTTGCTACCACGGCTATGCTACTTTGGGCTATTTGTTATCCATTAATTACCTTAAGCCTACCTTACGCACCTATCATGCTAACAGCCTTTCTGAGAGCGGCCTTAGCCGGAATGATTCTTATTGTTTTAGCGAAGCTTCTGGGAAGAAGTATGCCAAAGGGACTAACGGTATGGATACATATCATCGTCATTGGCCTTACAGCAACAAGCATTGGGTTCTGGGGTATGTTCTATGCAGGTAGTTTGATTTCACCGGGGCTAGCCACAGTAATCACCAACACTCAGCCAATGATAGCTGCTGTATTCGGTTGGTATTTCCTTGACGAACGCCTTAGTAAGACATCCGCAGTTGGTATTATCGCTGGTTTTATCGGCATTCTAATCATCAGCGTAGAGACCGTTTTAGTCGAAAACAGCCAGATGATTGTCGGTATCCTCTATATTCTTATAGCTGCAACAGGAGTAGCTATCAGTAATGTTCTCCTTAAGAAACTTTCGAATAAAGCCGACATCTTATACACAGTAGGGTTTCAGTTATTAATTGGCGCTATACCACTTGGCTTACTAACTGTTAACTTGCCCGACAATTACCAAATCCCACTTAACTTGAGCTATTTATCGGTTCTACTGGCTCTTGCGCTCCTTGGGACTGCATTACCGTATATCTTATGGTTCTGGTTAATGGATAAAGCTCCTTTATATAAGTTAAATGTATTTAGCTTCTTAACCCCTATATTTGGTCTTATACTTGGCTCGGTATATTTTTCAGAATCACTGTCGCTGTATCAATGGGGTGGCGTATTTATAATCGTTGTTGCCATTTTATGGGTAAACAAATTTAGTAAAAATAAGACATTGGTTTAAACAGTAACTACCGACTTTCAAAGCAAACCATCACGCTGATTTCTATCAAAACAAAGGATATTGCTAATCCCTTATTTGGTATTTATGGAGAAAAAGCCTTTCGCCAACAAAAATAATAATAATTCCAATCACTGCCACATAGATCACCATCATATCCGTTTGTGCTTTTATCACCAGGAATGCGCCAAGTACGACCACATCAGAAATCATAGCTAAAACAAGAATTAAGGCATTAGCATTAATCTCTTTACGTAAATAGCGAAATACACCCCAATGCACAGCAATATCCATCACTAAATAAAAAATAGCACCTAGCGAAGCAATGCGCGTCAAGTCAAAAAATATCGTCAGAAAAATAGCGATTGTAACGGTGTATACCAGTGCATGCTTCTGAACGCCCCCCGGCATACCAAAATGGCTATGCGGCACCAGTTTCATATCCGTTAGCATGGTAATCATGCGTGATACCGCAAACATACTGGCAATCACACCGGAAACGGTTGCAACAATGGCCAGAGCCACAATGAACCACAAGCCGTATTCACCAAAAGCTGGGCGCGCGGCTTCTGCCAAAGCAAAATCTTTTGCTGCAATGATTTCAGACAAACTGAGATTGCCAGCTACCGCTATAGCGACCAAGAAATATATGACCACACAAATAACAATAGAGATGATGATGGCACGTCCCACATTGCGGTGCGGGTCAACTATCTCTGAACCACTATTAGTAATCGTTGTGAAGCCTTTATAAGCCAAGATGGCTAGAGCCATTGCTGCCACAAACCCTCCGGCAGGTATTTCTTCAATATTGCTGGCGGTATTTTCAAACGAAAAATCGGCAAGCCACAAGCCACCAATAGCAAAAGCCACAATGCCTCCAATCTTGATGATTGCCATTATCAGAGAAAACAGACCCACCGCCCGATTGCCGGAGATATTAATTAGAAAGGCAAAAATCAGCACACCGACCCCTAAAGACGATACGACCCAACTAGCTGCTTCGGCATCAAACAACTGTACGCTATACGCCCCAAAAGTACGGGCTACTAGACTTTCATTGATCACCATAGAAACAGCCATCAGTAGCGCCCCTGCGGCTGTTATCGTTCCTTTGCCATAAGCTTTCTGTAGAAACATAGCGATGCCCCCAGCTGATGGATAGGCATTGGACATTTTTACATAAGAGTAGGCGCTAAAAGCAGTCACTATGGCTGCAGCCAGAAAGGCGAGAGGAAATAACGGTCCTGCTAGTTCGGCGATCTGCCCCGTCAGCGCTAGTATACCCGCACCAATCATAACCCCCGTGCCCATTGATACTGCGCCTACAAGTGTCAGGCTGTTTTCTTTGTAATCTGATTTATTTAGGTGTCCTGAATGATCCATTATAACTACCCTCTTAGTTTTATAATTAACCCTATGTAGCGTCCTTCAAATGATCTTCCTCGTTTTTTTCTGTACAACAACATGGCTTGGATTCTTTTTTTACCTCCACCTTCTCTTGTTTCTCAGAACCACCACAGCAACCATGTGACACAGGTTGCTCAATACTTTTATTATCTTTTTTTTCAGTCATAAAATTTCTCCTTGCTTAAATATTAAATACAGTCCTCAATCGGTGAGCCACTTTCATCAAAATGCTTTGGATTGCGCAATAAAACCTTTCCACTGAGATTTGTTAGGGAAAAACATCGGTACTTTTTTTTGATAAGCGATGTATTCATCACCAAATTCTGCGATCACCGCCCGCTCCTCTCGCTTGGATAACCGGTAGTAAATGAACACGATGACCGGTAAAAGGCCAACAGAAAAGAGAGTCGGCCAATGCACCACACCCTCACCAAATAGCGCAATAAACAATCCGGTATATTGCGGGTGCCTCGCAAAAGCATAAAGGCCATCCGTCACTAGTTTTTTCTCTTCTCGTGCTTTGTAAACCTGACGCCAACCTTGAAAAAACAGACCAATACCCAAAAAAAGCAATCCGTACCCCAAAACCATTGAAATCATCATCCCTGTTTCCCCCATGCCAAGCAGGGATGACCATAAATTAGCATTAAGCTCAGTGCGGTCGAGCCCACCAAAACGTGCCAACAAATAGATCGTTAAAGGAAAACCATACATTTCAGCATAGAGCGCGATAATAAAAGCTTGGACAACTCCCGCGCCCGCCCATTCTCGCCATGTTTTCGGCGCCAAGTATTTATATAAAACCCATGACGCCACTACAATCATAATAACTGCAAGAATCCATACACCCGAGTGCGCTATTACTTCATCCATTGGATATTTTCCTTAAAAATTTCATTTTCATTACTGATACTCCGTTAATAAATATTTCTTCTCTAAACACACCATAAAGCTGTGTGTAGGTAACAAGTCAATAAACCCTCAACCTTCATCTCACAGGAATACTGCGATCTGAATAGCGTCTACAAAACTTCATACCCAAAGCTCCAACACAAAATGACGCATCACTGCTTTCAACACATCACTACGCGTAATGATTCCAGCTATTACTCCTTCGGTGACAATTGGTAACGCACCGATACGCTGCTCTACAAACAAACGGGCTACATAGCGAACGTCCGTATCCCCGCTTGCCGTCAATACCGGTGACTGCATCACATCTGTAACGCGCTTAACTTTATGAGCCTCTGCTAGCTGTTGATAGCTCTCTGTAATGCCGGCCAGGTGACGCAATACGTCCCTTTCCGAAACAATACCTACCAACCCCCCAGTTGATGAAACTACAGGCAGGTGGCGCAACTGGCTTGATCGGAACAGTGTCAATGCCTTACTGGTTGTCGCTTGCGGGTCCAACGTCACCACAGGGGAGGTCATAATATGTTCCGCTAGTACAACATTAGGCGTTCGCGGCACATGTTTGATAGATTGATATGCCTGCGCAGCATCGTGCTGCTGACCATGCTTCACAGGATCATTACGATGCTCTGTTTCATCAAGACCGTGAATAGCATCAACCGCATCGGTTTCCTTAACCGCCGATTTTTTGAAAACTCTCCCAAATGGCATTTGCTCATGGATAGAAAGCCCTTGCACAAAAAAAGTCATAGCTTGTTGTAGATCACAACTAAAAACCAACCTATAACACCGGCTGTAACCGCCCATCCAATCAAGCCTGTGACAACTCCTGTAGACGAAAGCTGCCAACCCAATGATGTCATATCAGCATGGAGCATCTCACCTGCAATGCCCATTGTCATTTTAGGAAAAAGCCAAACAAGCAGGCTACAAACAAGCCATATAACAGAAAAACTTATTGCTGAAGCCAAACCAAATTTGTATGCATTAAGCGTCATAAAACACCTCCTTTCACAGACTATTAACCTTTGCTACACCACGCGCCATATTTCCGAAGGAAAGCAGGCGGCATCTAATTTACCTTACATATCTTGTAACCGGTTGGCACTATGCGACATCTGCATAGCTTCATGTTCTTCCAAATCCAATAATTGACTAAGCAATTCTATAGCCTCAGGTATATCTGCTCTACTATGTAAATAACGATAGAGTTCAATCACCTGTTCATGCTGACTTAATGTCTCGGCAATAATTTCTTCAGTGTTCATCTGAGCAAACACCTTCTTGCACTCACCATGAAGTTCTACAAGGTGTTTATCGATGTATTCAATACACCAGGTATTCAAAGCGTTGGTACTCGCTGTTTCCTGAAATCCATCTAAAACTTTCACCAGTTTTTGCTCATGATCGGCAAGATAGTCGAGCAAAAGTTTAGCCCGTGCACTCTCATTTTGGTCAGCACAATGCTGCATACAACTAGCCAAATACTGATGAGCTTCTTGTGTCCAATTGATAACGTCTTTTAAGTTTTCTACTTGCATAATTTTATCCTCTATATTGTTAATATGTTGTGATAGCCAGCGACATCTACATTAAAGGTCGTAGTATGACGCAAATGATCTCGCATCCCTCCCAATGCACCCAGATCTCCATGAACGAGTTGAATTTTCAAATCATATGGTTGCCTTGACTGTTTTAGCCAATGTTCAATACCCAAATAATCACCCTGTCCCGATAAACTACTCATTGCCTTATCAATCCTTATTATCAGTGCTGGAAACGCACTGACCTTCCCACGGCCAAAGCCTACCCATCGCCAAAAAGGTAAATGATGCCGACCATGTTATTAAGAAGAAGCCATTCAGCGCCTCTATAGCCGTTATAAAGCGTATATGCCCCACAGGGTGAATATCACCTAAGCCCAACGTTGTATAAATAACACCTGAGTAATATAAATAATTCATTGCTCCACCTATTGGTGCCCCTTTAAAAAAACCCAGATCAAAGGTATTCACTGATAAATTATAAATAAACGAATAAAACCCAATTTCAACAATATGTGCTAAAAACAAAACAAACACAATAAAGAGTACTTTCCCCTGATTATCCATTTTAATTTGTGACGAGACACTTAACCAAAGTAACACTCGATAGTGAAAAATAAAACTTAATGCAACTAGACCAAAAGAAAGTGCTATAGCTAATAACATAAGGCTCTACTACCCTTCTTCCAGCAAAGAAAGTTCATCATTCTTCAACACCCGGCTGTTCTCCTGTCGTTGAAGAATAAAGCTATAAACGACGGGTAATACTAGAAGGTTGAGTATCGTCACGGTTAACATGCCGCCCAACATCGGTGCAGCAATACGATGGGTAACATCCGACCCCGTCCCACTGCTAATCATGATGGGTATTAAGCCTACCATTGTTGATATTGCTGTCATTGCTACAGGCCGCACTCGTTTTGAGGTTGCATAAAATACCGCATCTTTAATTTCTTCTACGGAAAGCCTTGTATTGCTTATAGAACGGCGTTTACTAACTTCAGCATCAATAAAGCTAAGTACTAGCACGCCAATTTCAGCCGCCATACCGGCTAATGCAATGAAACCAACAGCAACAGCAACAGACATATTGTATCCATTAATATAAATCAACCAAATACCACCAACCAATCCAAATGGAATTGACATCATCACGACAATCGGTTCGATGATATTGCGGAAGTTAAAATACAGTAATAAAAAAATAATGAGTAATGTTACCGGCGCGACAATACGTAACCGTGCTGCGGCTCGTTCCATATATTCAAACTGCCCAGACCACGTTAATGTATATCCAGCTGGAATGGTTACATTTTCAGCCAGAACACGTTTTGCTTTAGTGACAAAACCACCAATATCCGATGTGGATATATCAACATAAATCCAAGCATTCGGCCTTGCATCTTCACTTTTAATAACCGGTGGGCCACGTTGATATTCAATGTCAGCAACCATTGTTAATGGAATTTGAACACCGGTCGGGGTGGGTATCAAAACGCGCTTTAAAGTTTCCAAATCATCACGTAGGCCACGTGGGTAACGCAGATTAACAGGGTAGCGCTCAAGGCCTTCAACTGTTTCTGTGATATTCATTCCACCAATCGCGCTTTGAATAACGTCTTGAACATCACTAATAACCAGCCCATAACGAGCAGCTCTTTCACGGTCAATATTGATATCCAAGTAATACCCGCCAACTGCTCTATCGCCAAAGGCAGAGGTCGTTTCAGGCAATGTCTTCATTGCTAGTTCAATATCTTGCGACACCTTCTGCAATACATTTAAATCTGGACCCGATACTTTTATGCCAATAGGAGTCTTAATACCCGTTGACAACATATCTATACGCGTTTTGATAGGCATTGTCCATGCGTTAGCAACGCCAGGGAAATTTATTGCCTTATCCATTTCAGCCATTAATTCCTTCGTTGTCTTATCAGGATTCGGCCATTCTTCTGTTTGCCTTAACCTAATTGTGGTTTCCATCATTGATAATGGAGCAGCATCGGTTGCAGATTCAGCTCGGCCTATTTTGCCAAAAACATGATGAACCTCTGGAAAAGTTTTCAATATTTTATCGGTTTGTTGAAGCAGTTCCTTCGCTTTTGTAATCGATATACCTGGGAATGTGGTTGGCATATATAAAATATCCCCTTCATCCAGTGGTGGCATAAATTCACTGCCAATTTTTGAATACGGGTAATAGGTAACTGCCAGTAAAGCCAAGGCGATGAACAACGTTACGCTACGTGAGCCCATCGCTATTTTCAATGCGGGGCTATGTAAAGCGTGTAAAGCACGATTTATAGGGTTCTTATCTTCGGCAATTATTTTCCCCCTAAGAAAATAGCCCATCATTACTGGAACCAACGTAATCGCAAGTATTGCTGATGCCGCCATTGCATAGGTAGCTGTATATGCTAATGGGCTAAATAAACGACCTTCTTGAGCCTGCATGGTAAAAATAGGCAAAAATGATACCGTAATAACTAACAGTGAAAAAAACAGTGCCGGACCAACTTCTCGGCTAGACTCTCCTATTACTTGCCAATGCTCGGTACGAGTTAACTCTCGCCCTTTCTTATCGTTTGCTATAGCCAATTGACTGTGTGCATTTTCCACCATCACAATAGCACCATCTACCATTGTGCCAATGGTAATTGCTATGCCCCCTAACGACATAATGTTTGCATTTAAACCTTGAAAACGCATCACGATAAACGCCATTAAAATACCTAATGGCAATGTAATAATGGCCACAAAAGCAGATCGAGCGTGTAATAAAAATATGATAACAACTAGGCTAACTATCACAAGTTCTTGTAACAATGAGGTATTAAGACTATCAACAGCACGCTCAATTAGGTCGCCACGATCATACACAGGCACAATTTCAACCCCTTCCGGAAGGCCTTCTTTTAATTCATCAAGCTTTTTCCTAACAGCTTGTATTGTAGCAAGAGCATTTTCACCAAAGCGCATAATAACAACACCACCGGCCACTTCTCCTTCGCCGTTTAAGTCGACTAATCCTCTACGTAATTCAGGGCCTATTTGAACACGGGCTATGTCTTTTAAACGAACTGGGGTTCCATTTTCATCAACACTGACAGGTATCTTATTAAGATCATCAATTGATTGAATATAGCCCCGGCTACGAACCATATATTCAGTCTCAGCCATTTCTACCAAACGTCCACCAACATCATTGTTAGACCTTTTGATGGCCATTTTTACTTTATTCAACGGAATGTTGTAGCGAAGTAGTGCATTTGGATCCACTTCTACTTGATACTGTTTAACATAACCACCAACTGAGGCTACTTCAGCAACACCATTAACGGTTTGTAGTGGGTAACGGAGATACCAATCTTGTAATGAGCGCAGCTGAGCTAGATCATGTTTACCAGTCTTATCTACTAGCGCGTACTCATAAATCCAGCCTACACCCGTTGCGTCTGGACCAAGTGTTGGCGTAACGCCTTGAGGCAAACGACCACTAACATAATTCAGTGATTCAAGAACCCTAGAGCGGGCCCAATACATGTCCGCTCCATCCTCAAATATAATATAAACAAACGACATCCCAAAAAATGAATACCCACGCACTACCTTAGTCTTTGGAACCGCTAGCATAGAAGTTGTTAAAGGGTACGTTACTTGGTCTTCAACAACCTGCGGGGACTGCCCAGGAAACTTAGTGAAAATAATAACTTGTACATCAGACAAATCAGGGATCGCATCTAAAGGCGCATTTTTATAGGCATAGAGCCCTGTGAGTGCAACGATTACAGTGATTATCAACACCATAAAACGGTCACGTAAAGAAGCACTGATAATGGCATTAATCACTCATATCACCTGCTACAATTGGTGATTTACCGTCCGCATTTTTATTCATCTTGACACTATCAACTATTGATTTACCCTTCTGATTTTTTTGCTTCATATTACTCAGCATCTTGCTTGTCGCTTCACGTAACTTTGACTCGGAATCAACCAAAAATTGTGCTGACGTTACAACTTCATCACCCTCCTGTATGCCACTAAGTATGGATACCTGCCCATCCGATTCTATGCCAACCTTAACCTTTCTTGGCTCAAACTTATCGGGCTCACGCACCACAAAAATTTGCGCGCCTCCCCCCGACCGTACAACCGCCTCAGCTGGAACAACAATCGAATCTTTACGTACACTAGCTTTGATACTAACGTCTGCAAACATATCTGGGCGCAATAATAATTCAGCATTATCAAAGACCATTCGAACTTTAGTGGTTCGTGTTTTTGGTTCTGCATAGGGGTAAATATAGGACACTGTTCCTGTAAAGCGCCTACCTGGGGCTGACGCTAACGTCATTTCAACCTCATCACCCATTTTTAACCACGGTAATTCGTATTCATAAACGTCCGCATAGACCCAAACCTGATTCAGGTCAACTAACATGTACAGCTCTGTCTTTGGCGTGACAAACTGCCCCTGTCTTGCGCCAATATTAATCACCGTGCCTGCAGTTGAAGTATGAATATGAAGACTCTTCTTTATTTTTTTAGTTCGTTCCAATGCCTTTATCTGATGTTCTGGCACATCTAAAAAACCAAGCCTTTCACGAGAGCTTTTTACAAGTTCTTGCGCGCCTGTCCTTATTTGTTCAAACGGACTTTTTTCTAATGCCGCTAAATTACTTAGCGCTAACAAATATTCCTGTTGGGTTGACACCAATTTTGGAGAATAAATAGTCAATAAAACATCATCTTTTTTTACTAGCTCACCTGTCTTATCAACCCTAACATTCTCAACCCAGCCCTCAACTTTTGGATGTATCCTTACCATGCTTTCTTCATTAAAACTAACCAATCCAACAGCGCGCACTGTTCGTCCTAACGCCATCTTTTTAGCAAAAGCAGTCCGTACGCCAATGTTTTGAACAACGACCGGATCAATTTTCACCATACCCGCAACATCACTCTGTTCTCCATCAGCGTAAACAGGAACATAATCCATTCCCATGTTGTCTTTAGCAGGTACAGGAGATGTCACTTCTGGGTTCATTGAATTTCTATAAAACAAAATCTCCCTTCCCTGTTCACCAACATTGCCTTGTTCCATATTGTTGCTTGATAATTGGTATCCAACACCCACACCAATAGCCAACATTAAGATTCCAATTACTAATTTAGACTTATTCATTAATTAATTACTTCCTCACCTGTTGCGGCTTCTAATCTGGCTAACGCCTGTTTTGCATCACTCAATGCTTTCCAATATTGCAATTCATAATTAAAAAGCGTTATTTGGCTTCTAATAAGGTTTAGAAAATCAACCTCACTGACTTGATACCCAGCCAGCATAGAACTAACTGTTTGCTGGGCTTGCGGAACAATACCTGTGCCAAACAAAGAAAACTGCTCCTTGGCCTGCATATAGTCCGTTACGGCCGAACTAATCTCTCCGCGAACGACGCTCTTTTGATCCGTGAATTCGTAACGAATTTTTTGTAATTCGTAACTTTTTTGATTGACCGCTTTAGACTGTTTACTATCAGCATACAAAGGGATTTTTATACCCACCATCAGTGACAAGAAATTAGACCTTGAGCCCCCAACAAAAGGCGTGTTATCTCCCGTTCTATCACCATAAGTCATGCCCAATTTAAAGTCTGGGTAGTAGTCACGATTTGCCAAATCTAAACGTGTTTTTGCACTCTTAATTTTTACTCTTACTTGTTTTAGCACAGGTCGTTTTAAGTCAGCCGCCTCATACAACTGTTGCTCCATAGGAAGGCTCAGTAATTTCTTTGATACTTGATTGGGTAAAAGCAACGTATCCTTGGCAGGCTGGTCCATCAGAATATTAAGGCGAATAGCTTGGTTCCGTCGAATAGCCTTTACCTTGATTTCTTGATCAAGCAATTTAGATAACTCCAGTTGAGACAACAATACATCTTGTTGAAGCCCTTTCCCGGTTTCATATTTTACTTTGGCAATAGTAATAAATTGCTTTAATAATGATTTATTAATCTCAATTGTTTCCAGTGCACGATCTAAGTAATACAGTTGCCACCAGTTACTTTTCACTTTTTTTATTAATTGCAGCCTAACTTCATCAACCAAATGCCCCGCACCTATTGCATCAAATTGTGCTGCTTCTTCTTTTAGCCCAAGTTTTCCAGGAAAAGGTAACTCTTGACTAAAACCAATTTGAACCTGAGTCATCGGTTCCTGGTCTCTAGCGAAGGTATCCGTTGGAAAATTCATGGCATTAAAACTAATCGTCGGGTCTGGTAATGACCCAACTTGCGATGGCACTTCGCCAAAAGCCTTATAACGTTCTTTCATCTGAGCAAGATTTGGGTTATCTCTTACTGCTATAGCAACGGCTTGCATTTCAGTTAATACTAAATCATCTACCTGCTCCCCTGCCTGTAGGATATTGGCGTTTAACGAAACCAAAACGACAAGCATGCTAGCCCAGCGTCTGGGCGTAAAACCATTGACTCTTAAATTACGATTATCAAACTTCATAAATATTCCTAACCATGCCCCTAAATAAAGCTTAAATGCACTATGGATGCGAGGCCAAAATTCTCCAGACCCGTAACCTAAATAAATTCACCGACCTGGCGGTGGTTTATGACAACTCCACGGTTTATGTTTTGCATTATCTTTTACATTGTCATCCACAAACCGGTAATAACCTTCTTTTAAGTCAGTCCACCAATCGTGGCTAATATCCACTCCGTGCTTTTCAAATATCTCTTCAATTCCCTGAATACCTACTCTTGATGCATCGTAGGCCAAATTTATAACCTGTGACTTTTCATCAAATGACACGCCATCCAAACCATATAATTGATCAATTTCCTCTATCGTCGCCTTGATATTTTTAGGTGTTGTATCTTCAAGTTTTAAGTGACGAACGACCAAATTAACTTCTGATACACCCAATCTATGCTCTTTTTTACTCATAGTTTCTCTCCTAATAGCCTAAATTCTTTAATATCTCCTCATATTCTTCTTTGCATATTTCACCGTTTGCATAACGTTTATCTAGAATCTTCTTTGCCGGTATACCCTCACTTTTATCCTGCAATGACAACCTCACATTTGTGACTATTAAAACGATCAATAGCAGCAACCAAAGCAGCAGATTGATAGCCAACCATCCAGTCCAGTTTTCATCATCCATCATCACCTCATTGAAAAACTGTCGGGCCGTGCACAGCCCGACAAATATTCACTCTCACATCCTTAATATTTTCGTTATTACTTTTCTCTTAATTCTGACCGATTAACGACCTGAACCACCCTCTGTAATAGAGTTTTCAAAAGCTAGATCTTGTGCTTCAGCACTGTAATCCATCATTTGAACCATCATTGTTTGCATCATCTTGATACGCTCTTCTAACAAGCCTACGCGGGTCGTCAGGTTCACAGAAGATTTACCTCCGTCGCCAATCATATGCATACCTTTTTGCATACTTTGCATATGATCTTTCATCATTTTGTGACGTTTAGTAGGGTTCTTTTCTTGTTTAATATCTGCCATTAGTTTTTGCATATCCTTCATATGATCATGCATCTGCATTTGCATCTGGCTGCTGCCATGTTTACCTTGTTTATGGTCACTTCCAGCATATACAGGGGCTGATAGAGCTGCGGTTAGTGCAATTGCTGTTATTAATTTTTTCATCTTTATTTCCTCATTTTGTGGTTAATGGTTCTGTATTGAACCGGGGTACCCATGCGGGTACTTCTTCCATGTATTGGCGATATTCATCACCAAATTCTGAAATCGCTATTTGCTCTTCTCGCCTAGCGAGTCGTACATAAATAACGACTAAAATTGGGAACATGACCAGTGTTGGGATCGTTGGCCATTGCAACAAAAAACCGAACATAATCATGATAAAAGCAACATACTGGGGGTGACGGCAACGCGCATACCAGCCCGTTGTTGCTAAAGAGCGGGACTGTTGCGCGGTATGCAATACACTCCAGGCGGCCGACAGCAAAATGAAGCCCAATATAATTAAGACATTACTAGTAATATGTAAGGGGTCAAAATGAGGGTTACCCTCAAATCCCAGCAGGGTATGAAGTAGATGGCCATTGTTGTGGGCCATGAAGTTGATTTCTGGAAAAGTCTCGGCCAACCAACCTGATAGAAAATATATCGTTAATGGAAAGCCATACATTTCCGTAAATAGAGCAACAATAAAAGCTGAAAAAGCTCCTAGGCTGCGCCAATCTGATTTGGACTGCGGCTTAGTAAAACTGAAGGCAAAGAAGATGAAAATCGCAGAGTTCAATAACACCAACATCCAAAGCCCATAACCTGATTCACCGTGCATCGTCATTCTCCTTACGAGGTTGCGGATCGGATTGTTTCTTACCTTCCTCAACACCCCGACGATAAGCCTCTTCTTCCGCGTCCTTCGACTCACCAGTATCACGATGTTTATGACCACCGTGTCCGCCATGACCTCCATGCATAAACACATGCATCAGCGGACATAACGCTAGAAGCAAAAACGGCAACCACTGGAATAAATGCTGTCGGTGTTCCACCAGTAAAAAATAACTGGCCACCCCTATCATCACGATAGATGCAAGTCCATTCGATGTAAGCCAGAAAGACCGTTGTTTATTCGCCACGACTCACCTCGAAGTACTTAAATTCACTTGCAACGGCAAGGGATTGTTCATGTACCCAGAACAACTCATCGACCGATGTGATTTCTACGAGCCCTTCACTCTCGGCACCAACATCGGCCGTCTGCATAATTAACGTTGCAATACGGCGGGCATGCTTATCACCGGTGTAAATCACAATTTGAACATGATCAACTAAATGGTCTTTTGAGTACGTATTGCTATAGTTGCCGCGCCCTTTGACTGCATGTACGGTAAATCCTGTTACACCGTGTAATTCAAGCGCTTTTTCAACCTTAACCCACTGTAATTCATCAATGATCGCGGTTATTTTTTTAATCGGCATATCAAACTCCTATATAAAATATATTAATCGACCAACAACGTGCCACGGTACATCTGCATCTGGCAGTGAAAGGCGTACTCACCTTTGGTCATGGCTGGTAAAGTTATGGATTTATTTTTGCCCAACGGCAATTCCTCACTAATATTAAAATCAGGAAACAGCACCATCGCTGCACAGGGAGAGGCATCCTTACGTATAAATTGAATCGTTGTTGACTTGCCTGAAGGCAGTTTCAACCTTGATGGCTGGTATGTACCGTCCTCGACCGTAACGATAATTCCTTCTTTTGAAACGACCACTTCTTTGGGTTTATACAACCAGAACCACCACACAATGAGACCAATCAGTAGCACACCCAATATATTGATAATTAACATGCTTACGTACTCCTTTTAATGTTCTTGTGGTTTAAATAAACGCAGACGATTAGCATTACTCACCACGGTAAGTGAAGACAAAGCCATCGCTGCACCGGCAATAACGGGATTTAATAAAATGCCAAAAATGGGATAAAGCACACCTGCTGCGAAAGGTACACCCGCCACGTTATAGATAAAGGCACCAAATAAATTCTGTTTGATATTGCGTAACGTGGCTTTACTTACCGCTATCGCATCCGCCAAACCATGTAAGGAGCCTCTCATTAGCGTGATATCGGCACTTTCTATAGCAACATCGGTACCCGTACCGATGGCAAAGCCAACATCTGCTAAAGCCAATGCCGGCGCATCGTTAATACCATCGCCAGTCATGCCAACAGTTTCATTTTGCTTTTGTAACTCTGCTACTTTTTTGGCTTTATCTTCTGGCAATACTTCGGCAAAAAACTCTGTAATCCCTACCTTTTTTGCCACAGCTTCTGCTGTTGCTCGGTTATCACCCGTCAACATCACCACACGAATACCGTTTTGCTGTAATCGTTTAATAGCCGAGATTGAGTCTTCTTTAATCGGGTCTGCCACCGCGATAACAGCAGCTAGACTCCCATCAATTACAAAGTACATCGGCGTTTTGGCCTCCGCTGCCATTTGCTGGGCAATTTCAACCGCAGCAGCATCAACGGTAATATTTTTATCGTGCATCAACTTTTCATTACCGAAAAGTAAAGAAAGGTCTCCTACCACCCCTTCCACACCATGCCCTGAAATAGCAGCAAAATTTTCAACTTTCTCAGGCATTAATCCGCGTTCGGCGGCTGATTCAACTATAGATAGGGCTAATGGATGCTCTGAACCGGCTTCCAGACTGGCCGCTAGTTGAAGCACCTCATCTTCATCATCAGATGCATTTATTAAATGAATATTGGTGACTTTGGGTGCTCCCAGCGTAATGGTGCCGGTTTTATCAAGGATCATCGCGGTAATTTTAGAGGCCGTTTGCAACGCTTCTCCATTACGAATCAGCACGCCCGCTTCTGCAGCCTTACCCACACCGACCATCACTGACATCGGAGTGGCCAAACCGAGGGCACAAGGGCAAGCAATAATCAATACAGTAGTTGCCGAAACAATCGCAAAAGCAACGGCCGGTTCAGGACCAAAGTTCAACCACACCAATGCGCTGACAACTGCCACAATCATCACAACCGGTACAAAATAAGCGGAGATTACATCAGCCAATCGGCCAATAGGTGGTTTTGAATTTTGCGCACGCTTGACCATCTTGATAATTTGCGCGAGCGCCGTGTCCTTACCAACATGAGTGGCTTTAAAAATAATGGAGCCATTTTTATTGATCGAGCCAGCAACCACTTCATCACCTTCATGCTTCTCAACCGGCATCGGTTCACCGGTCAACATGGATTCATCAATTGCAGACTGTCCGAAAACCACCACACCATCGACAGGTATTTTTTCACCTGGCCGAACGCGTACTTTGTCATTTAACAGCACCTGCTCAATCGAAATATCAATATCTTGGTTATCACGAATAACGCGTGCTGTTTTTGGCTGCAGACCGATGAGCCTTTTTATCGCCTCACTGGTGCGACCTCGCGCCTTCACCTCAAGTGCCAAGCCAAGGTCAATCAAACCAATGATCATGGCAGTGGCTTCAAAATAGACGTGTCGGGCCATTTCAGGAAGCGCGAGCGGAAAGAACACAACAACCATTGAATACAACCACGCAGTACCGGTACCCAAGGCAATTAATGTATCCATGTTAGCGCTGTGATTGGCAAAGGATTTCCATGCACCGACATAAAAATGCTTGCCTGAAATATACATAACAGCTGCGCATAACAAGCCGATGACTAACCAAATACCACGTTCTAGCGTGGTATCCACCGTCATAGGACCACCGGCCACACTGTAGATCATTAACGGTATACCAAGACCCAGTGCAATAGTCATTTCACGCATCAGGCGCTTATAATATGCCTCATCTGCCTGCTCTTTTTGATCCAGTAATTCGTCTTCTGAGTTTGCTTCGCTGATCCTGGCGTTGTATCCGGCTCCCTCAACCGCTTTAACAAGAGCTTCTGTCGTCACGTTACCCTCAACGGTTACAGTCCGTTGAGCAAAATTCATCACCGCATCACTAACGCCAGAAACCTGTTTCAGCGCTGTTTCAATTTTCCCAACACAACTGGCACAGCTTGCACCTTCAATGATTAACTCGTTTAAGGTTAAGTTATTTTCGGCATTCATTTCTGTTTCTTGCATACTGTTACTCCTTTCCAGATGAAGCATTAAACCCTTCAATCAGGTGACAAATCATATGGCCTGTTGGGGCTTTATTTGGCTTGGTTTGCCATTCGCCAATCGCTGACTTCATTCGGATTCTAAGCGCCAGAGTTTGCTGAAAAACCTCCTCTGTTTCTTCAAGGCGTTTCTCCAAAATCACCCTGACTAAAGGACAAGCGGTCTTACCCTTAGCTGCTTCTGTTAGTATTTGATCGATATCGTTAACCGAAAAACCCAACTTCCTAGCGCTCAGAATGAAACGCAATCGATGTTGGTCATCTACTCCATAGTGTTTATAGCCATTCGTCTCACTCTTAACAGGCGACAAAAGCCCAACACGCGTGTAATAACGCACAGTGTCTGGAGTTGTTTTCATTTCTTTAACCAATTCACTTACTTTCATTACAACCTCTCCGTTTGAAGAAATACTTCAGAAAACACAGGTTTAAAACCTGAGAGTAAAACCTCTTTCAAAAATAGCCTACACCTGTGTCTTGGACACAGGTCAAGCACATATATAGCAGAGCCGTTTTCTTTCATTACTTAATGTCCACTGTCTGGAACATCCCCGCTTCAAAGTGCCCTGGTACATTGCAGGCAGCTGGTTTACCCACTGCACTGCCTTCTGAATCATGCCGGTGGTTCTCTCCATGATCATAGGGAGAGCCTCCACCAGCAAAAGCTGTTACTGAAATAGCTCCGCTTAGCAGTACCAAGATAAAAATAAATTTAATAGCCATTATTTGATCTCCTTTAATCAATCTGTTTGTTTAAATATTGTCTGTTTTCAATTAACAAAATCAGTGATTTTTCCTTTTCAATGTGCTTGCTTCACTACTTGATCAATTGATGTTTTACGCCATAGATAATAAATAGCTGGAACAACGACAAGCGTAAGCACGACCGCGCTGACCATCCCGCCTACCATGGGCGCAGCTATACGGCTCATAACTTCCGAACCTGTGCCAGTGCCGTATAAAATTGGCAATAAACCGGCCACGATAGCGGCAGCAGTCATCATCACTGGGCGTATACGCATACCTGCACCGTGTAACACGGCACTTCGCAAAGTTCCTTCATCTGGCGAAGAGCCTTTCTCCTGACACTCTTCCAGCATCTGCACGTAGGATTGATTGAGATACACCAACATAATCACGCCAATCTCTACTGCCACACCAGCCAATGCGATAAAGCCAACCCCAACAGCAACAGAAAAGTTGAACCCCTGGATGTACATCAACCAAATACTACCCACCATTGCTAATGGTAGTGTTCCCAAAATAATCCCCACTTCAACGAAGTTACGAAAATTCATGAATAACAAAACGACAATAATGCCCAGAGTCAACGGCACCACGTAGGTCAACTTTTCCTTGGCACGCTGCATATATTCGTATTGCCCCGACCAACTTATGGCGTAACCGGCTGGCAATTTGAGTTGCTCTGCGACTACTTTTTGTGCATTTTCTACATAGCTGCCAATATCAACACCTTCGATGTCGATAAATGACCAACCATTAAGTCGCGCATTCTCACTTTTAATTCCTGGAGGCCCATCTTCAATGATGACATTAGCCACATCACCAAGGGGGATGCGCTGGCCACTGGGAGTTACTATAGGAAGCAGGGACAGTTGCTCAGGCGAGTTTCTATAATCCTGCGGATAACGAATATTAATGGGGTAACGTTCCAGCCCTTCAACACTCTGCGACACATTCATACCACCAATTGCCGTAGCAACAACCTGTTGCACATCGGCAATATTAAGACCATAACGTGCCGCTTTCTCTCGCTGTATATCTACCTTGATATAACGCCCGCCAGCAACACGCTCGGAATACACTGAGGCTGTACCGGGAACCTCAGCAAGAATGGTTTCCAGTTGTTGGCCTATCGCTTGTATCTCAGATAACTTCGGTCCTGATATTTTGATACCAACCGGTGTTTTGATCCCTGTAGCCAACATATCAATACGGGTTTTGATCGGCATTACCCATGCATTGGTAACACCGGGTAATTTCACCAACGCATCCAGCTCTTTTTTAAGACTTTCAGAGGTTACGCCTTCGCGCCATTGATCTTTAGGCTTCAACTGAATAAAGGTTTCAATCATGGTCAGCGGCGCAGGATCGGTCGCCGTTTCCGCCCGCCCTACCTTACCGAAAACCGTTTTCACTTCTGGAACAGTGCGGATTAATTTATCGGTTTGTTGCAACAACTCACGTGCCTTGCCAATTGAAATGCCAGGATAAGTCGTTGGCATATACATCAAATCACCTTCATCCAGTGGAGGAATGAATTCGCTGCCAATTTTGTCCAACGGCCACAAGCCAACTGCAAACACCAACAAGGCCAGCAATAACGTTGTTTTGGGGAAACTGAGAACTTTCTTCAAAACCGGCATATAACCGGCTGTCAGCAAGCGATTGACCGGGTTTTTGTGCTCGGGTAACACTTTCCCACGAATGAAATAGCCCATCAGCACAGGCACCAGCGTTATTGCTAATGCTGCCGACGCCGCCATTGCATAGGTTTTGGTAAACGCAAGCGGTGAGAACATCCGCCCTTCCTGAGCTTCTAAGGTAAATACCGGAACAAAACTGACAGTAATAATGAGCAAACTGAAAAATAGTGCCGGCCCTACTTCACTTGCAGACTCGGCCACAATTTGCCAGCGGTTTTCCCGAGTTATAGGCGTTCGTTCCATATGTTTGTGCATGTTTTCAATCATCACAATGGCGCCATCAATCATGGCTCCAATAGCAATCGCAATTCCACCCAAAGACATGATATTGGCGTTCAAGCCTTGCATATACATAACGGCAAAGGCTGCCAAAATACCAACGGGTAAACTGAAAATAGCTACCAGTGATGAGCGCACATGAAATAGAAAGATGATACAAACTAGGGCAACGACAGCAAATTCTTCCAACAACTTAAAGCTTAGATTTTCGACTGCACGTTCTATCAAGCCACTACGATCATAAACGGTAATGACCTCTACACCTTCGGGTAAGCCTTTTTTAAGCTGTTCAAGTTTGGCCTTTACGCCATCGATGGTTTTTTGTGCATTTTCACCGAAGCGCATCACAATAATGCCGCCGACAGTTTCACCCTCACCATTGAGTTCAGCAACTCCACGACGCATTTGCGGACCTGTACCAATTTCGGCAACATCTTTGAGTAACAAGGGTGTTCCGTTTTTATTAACGCCTAACGGAATATTGCCAAGGTCGCTAACATTTTTTATATATCCTGTGGCCCGCACCATGTATTCGGCTTCTGCCATCTCAACCACTGACGCACCGATTTCCTGATTGCCACGCTTGATGGCGGTCTGAATCAAAGAAAGCGGAATACCAAACGCGCGTAACTTATCGGGATTAACTTTTACTTGGTACTGCTTGACCATACCGCCCAGAGCTGTGACTTCGGAAACGCCAGGAACCGTTTGCAGCTCATATTTCAAGAACCAGTCTTGCAAACTGCGCAGTTGGCTAATGTCATGCTTACCGGTTTTGTCTTGCAGTGCATACAGGTAAACCCAGCCTACTCCCGTCGCATCTGGCCCCAATTGTGGCCTCGCATTCGCGGGTAACGATGGAGCGACCTGACTGAGGTACTCCAGTACACGAGAACGCGCCCAATAAAGGTCAGTGTCCTCATCGAAGATCACATACACAAAGGAATCTCCAAAAAACGAATAGCCCCTAACGGTTACTGCGCCAGGCACCGACAACATCGCCGTCGTCAACGGGTAGGTAACTTGGTCCTCCACTACCTGAGGTGCCTGCCCAGGATAGGTTGTTTTAATAATCACCTGAACATCAGAAAGATCAGGCAAGGCATCAACCGGTGTGTTTTTTAATGAAAACAAACCAGCGCCAACCAGAATAGCAGTCGCGAGCAATACGAAAAAACGGTTACTGACCGACCAACGAATTATTGAAGCTATCATCTGTATGACCCTTAGTTATTCACATGACTGCTGGATGGTTCGGCAGGCATCTGGTGTTGGCTGTGATCCATTGGAGCCGGTGTTTCAGCATCAGGCAGGCGCACATTCACAACTTCAACATTTCCTCCTGCTACCTTTTGGATCTCTATTTGCAAGTTCATTCCTTCTTTTAATCGGCTAAAATCAACTGATTCAGTAACGATAAAATCCATTGTCATCTCAGGCCAATCCCATTCAGGTATCGCTCCGTGCGTCACATTTACCATTCTGTGATTTGCCATCAGGCTATTAACCTTTGCCTCTGTCCAAGCTGAAACGTCTTTAACTGTCACATCATCATTACTTTGATTATTCATGCGCTTGAAATCGGATGATTTGCTGGATTCAGAATCTAGTAGATACTGTGCCGATGTCACGACACGCTCGCCCTCTTCAACCCCTGCCAGAATCTCAGCAGACTGTCCATCTAAACGCCCAAGCTTTACGTCGATAGATTTAAAACGACCTTCACCAAGCGCGAGCACAACGCGATTAACATTACCCGTGCGAATAACGGCCTCTGTTGGAACAAGTAACGTGTTTTCTGTGTTTTTCGCGTGAATAACAACCTGGGTAAACATATTCGGCTTTAACATGTCATTCTCGTTGTTGAAACGCAGCCTGACTTTTACCGTCCGTGTTTTAGGGTCTAATGTGGGGTACACGTAATCCACCGCGCCCTGCCATATTTTCCCTGGTAAATAATCAAGCGACATGGAGACCAGGTCTCCTACGGCAACACTGGATGCCTGGCGCTCAAATACTTCCGCTTCCACCCATACCTGATCTAACGTACCGATAGACATCAAGGTTGTACCGGGCTTAACGAAAAAACCCTGACGGATATTAAGGTTATCAACCACCCCACCTTGCGGCGCAAAGAAGGTAATAAATTGCTTAACTTTTTTACTTTTCTTTAATCTCCTTATCGCACTCTCAGGCAGTTGTAAGGCGCTTAACCTTTCTTCTGAAGCTTTAATTAAGCGTTGGTTATTTCTACCCATCGCCATTACCAATTCTTGCTGAGCATTCACAAGCGCCGGCGAGTAAATTTCATAAAGCGGCTGACCTTGTTTTACTGGGTCACCTGCTGTCTTGATATAAAGCTTTTCGATCCAGCCCTCCACTCTTGGGTGAATATGAACCAATTGATCCTCATCATATTGCACATAACCGACCGTTTTTATTTCCATATGCAGGCCTTTACGCTGCACCTTTACAGTACGCACCCCGAGGTTATTAACCACCTCAGGAGAAATCTTAATAGTCCCTGGCCCCGCATCTGGGCCACCACCTTCATCTGCATACACGGGAATCAGCTCCATCCCCATCGGAGATTTACCCGGCTTATCACGCTTGTAGTTTGGATCCATCGGCGCGACCCAGTGTAAAGGCTTTTTCTCGCCACCCGCTGAGGACTCACCTGATGACATTTCGGTCGGCTGACCTAAAAAACTATAAGCACCTATCGCAAGTGCAGCACCAATAACTACACCTATAACTAGCGTGCCTGTTGTATTAAATTTGTTGTTCATTTCATCTCTCCTGAACGACGATCATTAGCCTTAGCCACATCAGCGCTCCGTATAAAAAAGTAGTTCAATTGAATAATGGTTTTTTGTCTGTCCACATTAATATTCAATGCATCAATATTGGCATTGAGTTCCGCTATACGAGCACGAACCACCTCGGCAAAATCGCCGTCGTCATTGGTATAGGCGGTAAGCGAAGCTTCTGCCTGTTCATGTATTTGTGGAAGTAATTGCTGCATGAACAGCTGTTGCCGTTGATCTAACCGATGCAACTGTGCTTTGGAGGTTTCAAAAGAAGCAATCAACTTTCTGAGCAGAAGCCACTTCTCAGTTTTCACTGATTCTGTTCGAGATACTGCCGACTCAACCTGCTTGTCCTGTCGGTTACCCGTAAATAACGGCAGGTCAAAAGTCACGCCCACTGAAAAAAGGTCGGCACGATCATTTCCCATCGGGTCATTGTCACGATAACCGTAACTGGCATTAACCCCCCATTCGGGTTTGTACTTTTGTTGCGCCAGTTCAATATCGCTACGACTTGCCTTGATTTTCTGATCCAGCGCCATCACCACAGGATGATCAATAAAGTAATCAAATAATATCTGCGGATCGGTTTCTTTTGTCCCCGTATAAAGCTGTGGGTTTACCAACCCAGTGTCTGGTAGTCGACGTGCCATCATCAAATCAGGCGACAGCACATGATTCTTAACCAGACTCTTTTCAACAAAATAGTCACTCAGCCATTCATAAAGTCGCTGCTTGAACATATCTTGTTGTTGGCTCAACTTTGTAAGCCGATCATCTAAGCGCGTCAGTTCAAGTTGGGCACGAACGATATCTTGTATTCTGGTTTTACCTAATGCAGACGAGTAACTGGATTGTGCAACGTCAGCCAATTGCTCAAACAGGACGCGCTTGCTATTAATCAAGGCAATACTTTCTTGTGCCTTATAGGCATCAAGCCATAGGTGACTCACTGTCACTGCCACTTTGGCTTTACGATCTTGGCGTTGGTAGGGGTGCTGAGCACCCAACAATTCAAGCTGCTCTTTCCTGATGGCCAAGCTATCTCCCCTTGGGAACATCTGTGTTACACCCACCTTAAACTGGGTCATTGCCTCTTGCCCAAAGTCAAACGTATCCGTCGCCAAATTAGCTAAACCGATCGACACCTTCGGATCGGGTAGCGTACTGGCAGCAATACTCATTGATTCAACTGCATTTTGTGAGTGTTGGTTCCCGACCAACCAAGGGTCAACTAATTTTGCCGCCTTGACGGCCTCTTCCATAGTAAATTCGTGACTTCCTTTTTTTACTAGTTCCGCAGCATTGGCGGACATTAAGCTGATACCCAATATACCCAACACTAGTACAGACCTAACGTTGCACATGGAATATGGGTGAAATTTACAATTTGCCATTAATACTGTTCCTCTTGTGAATTAACCGAAACATAGGTTTCTGAAGAACCATCTGACTTAAGCAAAAGCACCTTATAAGCCGTAAATTTATTTCTGTACTCCATACCCGGAGTTCCAACAGGCATCGCAGGTACCGATAAGCCTATCGACCCTTTAGGTTTTTCCCGTAAGAATTTCTTGATAAATTTGGCTGGAACATGGCCTTCAAATACATAGCCGTCTTTTGAAATAGCGGTATGACAAGATTGATAAGGTTTTTGTATACCGCGGCTTATTTTTAGAGCCGACAAATTACGGTCATTGAGCGCATTTACCTCAAAGCCATTTTTTTTGACATGCCTGATCCACTTACTACAGCACTTGCAGCTAGGACTTTTATATACCGTTAGCTCAGTTGGGCCGAGGTCAGTTGATACACTTCCCCCATCAGCCATTACACTCATTGAGTAGAAAGAAACGATGGCAAATACCACCATAGAAATAAATATTAATCGCCTAAGCAAGCGTTGATAAATAAACATATTGCGCCCCTTATGGGTGCTGAATATACTGAATAACAGTAAGTGATCAGCGCTGATTAAATAACATCAGCTAATAAAACCTTGGGAGCTAAATTCTCCCGCCAAATACAGATCAAACTTGATAGCACTGCCAAATTTCAGGCAGATCTATCCTGTATTAACGAGAAATTGGAGGACGGTAGAGTGAAGTAGGAATTTGGCTTATAGCCAAAGACGGGGGTTGGGAATTTTTTTGAAAGGAGCCCAGAAGTATTGCCGTATCGTGCACTGTAGTAGGTAACATCGCAGATGAGCAGCCGCCCATTGCACAATAGCAACTAGATTCAGCACAACCAGAAGAGTTTGGCTCAGATGCTAAATCAGCATTATCCATATCGTGCATAAGATGAGTCGAGTCATCCTCCCCATCCATTGTCATATGATGTGACTGATTATTCGCGTTATTCATCTCTTTTTGGTAAGGCATAACAGCAGACGCCATTGATTGGCCGACAAAGACCAATAACAACAGTATAAGCGCTATAACCTTGCTTTTATTTAAAGACAAATTCTTAACCAAATTTCATTATGACAATGTACATACTACGACTTTTTTATATAAGTTCCACAAAAATATAACTCTTTGTACTTTCAAATTGATCCACATCAATAATTATCGATGAGACCCTGCTTATCAAAAAATACTACTATCTTGGGTTCGCATATAAAACTAATTTCTTATTCTAAAGTAACCGAACTTATGGCTATTTGAATTATAAGTAGTTCCCATTTTTTGAGAAAAAAGGGTATTTCAGCCAGACACTATGAGAGTATGGCTTTTGGTCGCCGCGTAAATTGAAAAATCTAATAAAATCAATGGGCGAAATTTACATTAAATGAGAGCTAACAAACATTGCGCTTAAAATGACACAGAACGAGTGCTATCACTTAATCAAAGATCAATTTCATAATGATTTAGAATAGAAATCATAAACCAATAGCAAGCAACTGTAAGCATTATGGAAATACTAAGGCTAAGATAAAAATTCACGCCTTGTTTTAATAAAACAGGTAATGACAAAAACAAAGCCAAAGCCAAAGAAGGGATAACCAACCAAAACACACTAGTGGATAACTCGGCAACCTTAGTTACATCCTTACTCTCAACGTAGAGCCATGTCATCGCAAGAACCGAAATAATTGGAATTGAGGCAAGTATCGCTCCTGCAAAAGAACTTCGTTTAGAAATTTCAGCAATGGCGACAATTAATACCGTCGTTATTACGATTTTTACAATATAGTACGTCATATTAGTACGTTGGAGCGAGCCCAGTTCTCCTTTGACACCACTACTTTTGACACTTTCTCGATATGCAAATGGGGGTTAGTTGAAATAAATTTTATACATTCTTTAATCATCTACTAGTTTCCTCTGATAATTTCTTCATTAATGAATAACCCATACCAGCAAATTAGTACATCAATAGCTGGTATGGATTTATTGCCAATAACCCCAGATCGAATTCTGTTCTATTTACCTGAGTTATTTGCGGCTATGTAATCACCTTTTACTTTAAGTGTTATCGCTACTGGTGAAGATGTATTGTTTTTCCAATACCATCCATGAGTACCTGTAAATATTGCGGTTAGCGAGCCACTAGACTCACTTTTTGTCCCCACTTCAAAACTTTGAAAAGCACCTGAAGTATCACCAGCGAGCTCTCCATGAAAGTCGAAAAACAACAATTCACCACTCGTTTCCCATGAGTATGTAAAAGCGTCATCTTGATTGACCATAAGCTTGTATTCTTTACCATCTCTCGCTGGAATAACTATATTAATAGTGTCTTTCCATTGGTCATCTACGATAGCGTTGTCACTCATGTCACTAGCTGTACTTGGCATAGAAATAGATGCCTGGCTAACATTCAATTCATCAGCATTTACCGTGTGTTCATAACCGTGCATCTGCATAAGAAAGAGCAAACCACCAGCTATAATCAGGGCATAATTAGTGATCTTACTGAATGTCTTGAAGAAGTCGCTTTTACGCCAAGCAGCAATCAGTAGCAACATCAGTAGAAGCGCACTAATTTGTCCGAGTTCAATGCCGACATTGAATGAAATAATGTTAAGCAATAGCTCGTCTTCACTAAGCGGGAGTTCTTGTAACCTTGTTGATAAGCCAAACCCATGAATCAACCCTAAAACAACTATCATCACCAGCATATTCGGTGTATTGATGTTGAGGTATTTACGAAACCCGTCAATATTAGCAAAAGCAATGTAGCAAACACTCAGCGCAATAATGGCATCAATCAGGAAGTAGTTCAGTTGTATTTCATTCAATGTAGCGTAAATAAGGGTAACACTATGGCCAACCGTAAATGCAGTGACATACTTAGCTATATCTCGGAAAGTAGTAAGGAAAAAAATGATCCCGAAAACAAAGGCTAAATGATCGTAACCAGATAACATATGGGTTGCGCCAAGCCACATAAAGCTCCAATCACCTCCCTCTATAATGGACAGCTTTTCAGCTTCTGACATGCCATGTGCATTGGCGAAGTTAGACAAAGACATTAAGAGAAAAATGCTCACAACTAAAAAAATGTGGTTTCCTTTTAAGTAGTTCTCGTTACTACCCTTGAAGGCTGCTTTTATTGTGTCGATATGATTAACTTTTGAATCTTTCACAGGATATGTCCTCCCTTTTCGACGGGCATGACCCAGTAAACACCTTGACCAGTGACGTTATTATCTTTATCGCGTAGCCTGCTAAGCACATGTTCTACATCGTTATCCTCTAGTAAGATATCTACCTGTATTCTAGGAATACAGCCAACAACCTCATCTCGCGCTAAAAGGTAAGGGTCATTTTCTTTCTCTGTGCCAAACCCCTCTACTTTAGAAAAGCTAAACCCAGTTATCTGATCCATCTTATGTAAAAGATCAGATAATTCCTGTTGTGCATTCGTATGCACAATAAGTGTTAATAATTTCATGTGTATTACTCCACAATAAATGAAAAAACTATTAACCTACCCAGTGATTATCAATATATAAGGCAGGTCAAAAATATATTGCAAACACGCTAAACCTTGTGTATTCAACAATAAAGTGTCGGTTATACGGAGTTAGAGAGGTGGTGCGCGCAGTGGCGGTGAAAAGTGATGTACCCAGTAGGTTACAACATCATTATTTGGGTGACGAAAGTTCGTGTCTCGTATGTAGAACGAAAGAAGTATTGAAAATATAGAAACCAAAAAAGCCAGTGCAGGCACTTTGCTTACAAGATTTTTTAAGAGACCATTTTGGCCCAGATCAATTTCAGAAACCTTTTGATCATGATGATCTGAGTGAGATAGATCATTTAAAGGATGTAGATTAGATAACGTCATATGCGCATGTTCTGCGGCAACTGATTGATGAGCATGATGCAGGTCATCAACGTCATGTTCAAGACCATGCAAATGAAACTTCATTCCCTGACTGCATAGTAATGCAATGGAAAGAAAAAATAACCACATGAATTGCGTACGTTTATTTGTTTTATGAAAGAAATTCATTTCAATCAGTATAATTACGTTGTGAATTGAACACAAAGACTAATAACCTTTTAACACTTGGAATTCTACATGTGGCGATCATCGCTTTTGTTCTCTAAAGCCTCTCTTAATTACTTTAAATAGCTTTTTAAAACCAAGATCACTTGTTCTACTTCTTCTGTTCGCTGCTCCTGTGACAGCTCTTCTGCGCCCAAATGTTCTCGCAAATGACCTTCCAATACCTCTTTCATTAGCCCATTAACTGCACCTTTTATAGCTGCAATTTGCTGCAAAACTTTCATGCAATCAGGTTCTTCCTCTAATGTGTTTTCTAAAGCTATTGCTTGCCCTTTAACCTTTCGTACACGAGTAAGTAACTTCTTTTTACCTATGGTTGTATGAGACATATTACACCTGTTTTTATAGTATACTGGGGTATAGTATATGAGTAAGCCAAAAAAATCATTTAAAGTCAGTAAAATTATAGTTGGGAGCAACCATGCAAGACGATAATAGTATTCATTGGGATCATTCGCATGATTTCGGTATGGATAATAAGCATCGTGAAAATAAAGTAAAGATAGTTTTTTGGTTGACGACCATCATTATGGTGCTTGAGATTACCGTTGGTACGACGTCTGGGTCAATGGCCCTACTTGCTGATGGGTGGCACATGGGAACGCATTCCGCAGCGTTCCTGATTACAATTTTTGCGTACTCTTACGCTAAGAAACATGCTGACAATAAAAGCTTTAGCTTTGGAACCGGAAAAGTTAATTACCTTGGTGGCTTTGCTAGTGCTGTTGCACTTGCAATCGTTGCTTTGATGATGGCAATAGAATCCGTCCAGCGACTAATTGAGCCCCAGGTGATTTTATTCAATGAAGCAATTATCGTTGCCATAATTGGGCTTGTAGTCAATATAGTTTCAGTCTTCGTTTTGCATGACGATCATCACCATCACGGTGAAGAGCATGATCACCACCACGATCATAATATGAAAGCAGCATATTTTCATGTTCTAGCTGACACCTTGACTTCACTGCTGGCCATTATTGCATTACTTACCGGTAAATATTATGGCTGGATTTGGATGGACGCAGTTATGGGTATTGTTGGTGCGGCTGTTATTTTGCGGTGGTCTTACGGACTAATTAAAGAATCAAGTAATGTACTGCTCGATAAAACTGTCAGCCCTAATTCTTTTGCCAACATAGCAAAAAATATGAAGGAGGAAAATAATGCCATTATTAACGATATACACATTTGGAAAGTTGGAACATCACATCAAGCCGCCATCCTTTCAGTTGTTACTGAAGAACCGCTTGAGCCTTATTTTTACAAACGGATCTTAAAGCAACACCTACCTCGGCTATCCCATATATCGATTGAGGTTAATGTCGCCGCCCAATAGAAAGTGTACTATTAACAGCAGCAACAGCGAGGTTTAGTTATTGAAATTATTTTGAAATCTACCCTCTATTGCCCAGAATGTGGTCATAAAGAAACAGAAGCAATGCCCACAGATTCTTGCCAATGGTTTTACGAATGCAAGGGTTGTGGTGTTCTGCTCAAGCCAAAGAAAGGAGATTGTTGTGTTTTCTGTTCTTACGGTTCTGTTCCGTGCCCTCCTATTCAGCAAGGCACAAGTTCTTGTTGTACTTCGTCATAAAAGCGCATAAAACGTATAGGCTGTTAGGCTTGTGGGGTGATTCTGGAGACTTGGGTGTCCCCGCAATGAGAATACCGACGTTGTTTGTCATATCGTTACGCGTACAAACACATGTTGTCGCATATTTATATCGCCATCTCGATAGGCCATCAATAAGAAGAAAGAGACAGTATTGGTGATAAGTGCCAAGTCTGTGGAAGCGGGACAAAATCTAGTTGTTTGATTGTATCAACAATAAAGACATTAAAAGTTAATTGATTTATTAGATGCGAATGATTATCATTTGTATTCTATTCTCACTTTGGTTTTTAAAAAATATGGTTAAAAAAAATAGGTTTTCTTTTATTCATATTCTTTTTTTCATACTCAGCTTATGCATCAATGCCAATTCAAAGGCTTCTGCAGTTAATTGACTATATTGGCGTTGATTATCGTGAGGCCATAAAAGATGGTCAGGTGATTAACACAGAAGAATACGGTGAGATGAAAGGTTTCGCATTAGCAGTCCGTGAAAATATTCTCCAGCTGGAAGGTGTTGATAAGAAGCTTATAAATCAAGTCGCTATGCTAGAGTCACTAGTTAATTCGAAAGCAGACCCTGACGAGGTAGCTAAGTTAACTACCGATATGCATAGTCAAATGGTTGCCGACTATGACATCTTAGTTGTGCCTCGTACTGTACCGAATTTTTTGATTGCAAAACAACTATATGAGAAAAACTGTATAGCCTGTCATGGCGTGAAAGGTAATGGAGGTGGACCGTTGGCGCAAACAATGGAGCCATTACCAACGAATTTTCTCGATAGAGAGCGTTATAAGGAAAGAACACTTTATGGTCTTTTTAATAGTATTACGCAAGGTGTTTCAGGTACGGGAATGCCATCATTTAGTCAGTTGTCAGAACGTGATCGCTGGTCGTTGGCTTTTTATGTTGGTCAAATGGCTGTTCAAGCGAATGAAGTTGAGGCAGGTTCTGCCCTCTGGAAAACTAAAAAGAGTAATTCAGATTTTTCTTTAGAACGGTTAACGACTACCTCTCCTAAGCAGGTAGAAATTTCTTCAGGGGGTGATGCAGTTGCTATAACAACCTATTTACGCCGTAATCCACACGAAGTAATGAAAAAGACGAAGCAATCTCCTTTGGAGTTTAGCATTCAGGTTCTAGAAGAAAGTAGGACTGCTTATTCCTCTGGTGATAGAGCTGGTGCATATGATTTAGCTATAAATGCATATCTAGAAGGTTTTGAGTTGATCGAAAATAGTCTTGATGCTATTGACCCGACATTACGTCGCCAGATAGAAAGTGAGATGACAGCATATAGGAACTTGATTCGAAAAGATAAAGGAGAAGCTACTGTAAACAGCGCCTACAACAGCATTAAGTTGTTATTAGAAGCGGCGCAATCTTCACTAAGTGAAAAGCGACTGTCGGGCAAAACGGCATTTGTGGGCGCAATGGTTATTTTACTACGGGAAGGTTTAGAAGCATTATTAGTTATTGCCGCGCTAGCAGCCTTTTTGATAAAGACAGGTAAACGTGAAGGCTTGATTTATCTCTATGGTGGACTTGTTGTTGCTCTGTTAATGGGTGGAGTTACTTGGGTTGTTTCAACGACGTTGATTCAAATAGGTGGGGCAAGTCGTGAGTTAACTGAAGGTATAGCTGCTATAACCGCAGCATCAGTACTCTTTTATGTAGGTTTTTGGATGCATAATAAAACCAGTGCTATGCAATGGAAGCACTTTATAGAGAGTAGTATTAAAAAGGCACTGAATAAAGAAACGTTGTGGGGAATCGCAGCTTTGTCTTTTATTGCAGTGTACCGAGAGGTGTTTGAGAGTGTGTTGTTTTATCAAGCTTTGTGGGTGCAAACTGATCAAAATGGGCAAGGTATGATTGTATACGGACTTCTTCTTGCCACAGCAATTTTAAGCCTATTGGGGGTTGTTTGCGGGAGGGGGCGAAATGACACCCTAAGCATCGGGCCAATGGTATTCACCAGTTAGATTGATATGCTCCCACCCCAGAGGGGATACATGGGGCAGTAGATCGGGATTTGGTGCCTCACCGGCATTGGTGAGTGTCTCGACAATTTCCCCCAGCTTTTTGGTGTTCCAATAGATAATGATTGCCGCAATGAGATTCATCCCAGCAATTCGATAGTGTTGTCCCTCAGAGGATCGATCACGAATCTCACCTCGACGATGAAAACTGATTGCGCGCTTTAGGGCGTGGTGTGACTCACCTTTGTTGAGCCCCATCTGTACGCGCTGTTGCAACTCAGCGTCCAACATCCACTGCATCATAAACAACGATCGTTCAACTCGACCGATCTCACGTAGGGCGACAGCCAGTTCATTCTGTCGCGGGTAGGCAGATAGTCGTTTCAAAAGCTGACTGGGTTTCACTGTGTTTGCCGCTGCGCTTGCTGATAGCCGGAGAATGTCGGGCCAATTCCGCACGATCAGATCTTCGTTGATCTTGGCCGCAACCAACGGCCTCAGTGTCTTGTGTACCTCGCTTGGATTAAATGCATACAAGCGTTTCGCCGGTAGATCGCGAATACGAGGTGCAAAACGGTAGCCCAGCAGTGAGCACATGGCGAACACATGATCGGTAAACCCACCGGTATCTGCATATTGTTCCTTCACTCGCCGTCCGGCGTCATTCGACAACAGTCCGTCGAGAATATAAGGCGCTTCGTGTGCTGTTGCCGGAATCGCTTGCGTCGAGAACGGAGCATATTGATCGGAGACATGGGTATACCCCTTTATCCCTGGGTCAATGCCATAGCGTCTGTTCACCACATTCATGGCTTCGCCAGGCCCGGAGGCTCGGAAGAATTGACCATCGGCCGACGCAGACTCTCCGGCGCCCCAAAGTCTGGACATAGGCAGTTGACTTTGCGCGTCCACGATCATGGCGAGTGCTTGCCGATAGCCATCGTCTTGTACGTGCCACCGAGAAATTCTAAGCAACTCCCAGAAAGAATGTGTTGTGGATACGGCACCCATCTTGCGAAGGCCCAAATTCACGCCGTCACTGAGGAGCACCGTTAAAAGCCCGATTTGGTCACGACACGGCGCTCCTGTTCGCAAATCTGTGAAAGCTTCTGTAAACCCGATATCACGATCTACTGACAACAGAATGTCAGTGACCGGTGTTTGCGGTACACGCCGGTACAAATCCATGACTAGCTGATGGGCATTGTCGGGCGCCTGTTTCTCCAATTTGGAGAGTTTGAGTACGCCGTCTTGAATTAGCCCGTTTGGTAGCCGGTCACGGCGTGCGGCTTCGCCTGTGGCTTCAAATGCTTGAGCCAGCACCTGTTTCCGTTGCGTTAACCAGTCGAGAGGGTCCAACGGTACTGCCAGTGCTGATGACGTTGCAACGGCGTTAACCGGTATCAACTCTTTCGATGGCTCTGCATATCGACGGCTATTTTTTAACCAGATGTCGCCTGCCCTAAATGCATCGCGAATAGCGAAAAGAATCGCAGTTTCCCAAGTTCGACGGTCTGTGCGCTGCAACCTCTTTCGCCATTTGGGTCTAGCGAAGGCTATCGGTAGATTGTTTGGTAACCCCCGATTATTCGATCGGTTCAGTTGTTGGAGTGCGTTAATTGCTTTGAGTATCGGTCCTGCTGACTGCGCACCTTCGATCGCGAGTGTGTTCAGAAACCGTGGTGCATAGCGACGAAATCTAGCGTAGCCACTGTTCACAAAATCCAGAGGATCGGCTCCAACTTTGGCATTCACAGCGGTGGCATCTTCGACCAGGCGATTGAATACCTCCCAGCCGCAATCCTGTTCAATGGCTGTGTCGACGGGCTCGCCGGCTTCTCGCGCCGCGATGATCGATGCGCCTACTTCGGAAAAAGTTTTGAGTGTTTGTTGGATGAGCGCACGTTGATCGTTAATTTGATCATCTCTAACACGCTCAGAAGCACGGTACAGCCGACCCACAATTCGATCATGGGTTTCGACGATGGCGTCACCGATTGCGCCATGCCATTCAACACCACAGACGACTAGTATCGCCAGTTTTCTATGCGTAGGTAGATCACGCATGCCATCGGCATAGTAGCGTTCACCCTGGCGACGAAGGCGGGCTACTCTGTGCGAGGGCACACCCTGAAGCAAAGAAGGGCTGAGTTCCAAATCAACGATCCGTTCCAGCCGATCGAGCAACCCATTGACCACCCGTGAGTTGCTGCCCGGTTCGTGTTGGCGCAACCAGACGAATCGGGTGACGCCTGTCACCGTTGTTTCGCTGAGCAATGCGGTGAGTCTGTCCACTGTGGTGTTGTCGAGACGATCCGCGATGCGCCTAGAGATACGATTGTCGGCGGCGACCAGAGCATCTGCACACAATCGTTCAACCGTTGAAGGTGCCGGTACAACAATGCGCCGAAGGCGCATTTGGGCGACCACTTCGCGTGCCAACCCTTCGTTAGAGTGGGCCTGTTCAGCGGCTGATGCCAGCCACTGGGCGAAATCTAGGTCAGAAGCCTGATAAGTTCGATAGCCGTATAGATTCTGGAGCGACACCGAATGCTGATAGCGTGTCTGCCGTCTCTCCGCATAGTCGGCAAGGTCGCTTTTCGACAAACCCAGTTGCGCCCCAATAAATTTGATAATTGGGTCTGGGATGAATTCGCCTGGTTGGAGTAGTCGACCGGGATACCGCAAGGCACATAGCTGCAATGCGAAACCCAATCGGTTGCCGGGGCGTCGCCTTGTTTTGACATGCTGCATGTCCTCGTCACTCAACACGTAGTGGCGGAGCATCGAGTCTTCATCCGCTGGCAATCCGAACAGTGCTTCCCGTTGTCGTTCGGTCAGAATGGTGCGTCTTGGCATGCGATACTGTCCCAGTTAAACTAAAGGCTAAACAGGACACCAATCCAGCCAGTAAACATGCGGCTTTGCAAGCCATGAAGAGAGGTAGGTTTAATTGGGACACCGGGTAGCCATTTATTGTCGAGTGTCGACAGCTGATCAATCGTGTGCGCGGCAGGCACGCGATCTTCGAGCATTCGCTAAACGAGCGAACTACGACGTCATTGGAGTTTTCAAGGAAACGGGGTCAGGTGCGAAATTGGATCGCACAGAACGAAAGAAAATTATGGCCTTGGCGCAACGCCGGGAAATCGATGCGGTAGTCGTGACAGAATTGTCTCGATGGGGTCGATCAACCATCGACCTGCTCAACACGCTCCGCGACCTGGAAAACTGGAAAGTCTCGGTGGTCGCCATAAGCGGCATGACCTTTGATCTATCGACATCCCATGGTCGGATGATGGCAACCTTTCTATCCGGCATCGCAGAATTTGAACGTGATTTAATTAGTGAACACGTAAAATCCGGTCTTGCTGCAGCAAAAGCTCGCGGCAAAAAGCTGGGCCGAAAGAAGGGCTTCCGCCCAAAATCCGACAAACTTTCACCTAAAGTGCTTCACCTCATTGAACAAGGTAAGAGCTATCGATGGATTGCACGGGATCTCGGTATTAGCAAGAACACGGTCTCTGAGATTGTAAAACGCTCACGCGAGGCGGCCTAGACGCAGGCACTTTTTCTCGGTACCAGACCCTCAGCGACCTCGTTCAAACAGATCGACGAGTTCAACGATCTTATCTCTTTGCTCATCCAAAGAGCCTTCTCTAAGTGCACCTTCAATACAGGAATTTGCATGATCACGTAGAAGTTCGGTTTCAACTTTTTTCAACGCGGCTTTCGTGGCCTGAATTTGTTGCAAGATGTCGACACAGTAGCGACCTTGTTCCAGCATTCGATCTACGCCGCGGACTTGACCTTCGATTCGCTTAAGGCGCCTCGAAATCGCTTTTCGAGAGGCGGGCAAATCTGATTTTTCAAGGTTGGACATGGTGTTATCACTCGGTCGACATACTCCTTAGGAGTATACAACGACCATCAGCTTGATATCAGTCTCGAGTTCTCACGTGACCGTTGATGCGCAGCCAAGATTGAATGATTTTAACCCTAATCGCTTGGTCTTGTTAAATACTACCGGGGAGTGTATAGTGCCAATTTCCAAAACTAAGTTATTCCGCCAGGGCGTGCTTTTTACGCCGGGATAGCGCGCAAGCAACCAAGATTATTTGTTGAAGCGAACAATGAACAACCAAACGATGTATTCGAAATCAAGACGCCGCTTTATAACGCAAGCGGGTGCTACAGGTGCAATCCTTGGGCTCAATTCTTTGGTCCCGGCTTTTGCCGGAGAAACCTTAGGCTTAAGTCCCGAACAAGCAACCGGCCCGATTGATCTCAATATTACCCGTCAGCCCCTTGATATTGGCGGGCGAATGGGCGATACGGTGACGATCAGTGGTTCCATTCCCGGTCCGCTTGTTCGCCTAAAAGAAGGGCAGGACGCAGTTATTAGGGTCACAAATCAACTGGATGAAGACACTTCCATTCACTGGCATGGCTTACTGCTCCCCTATGAAATGGATGGCGTCCCCGGTGTCAGCTATGCGGGTATCAAGCCAGGTGAGACGTTTCGTTACGCCTTTCCGGTAAAGCAAAGTGGCACGTACTGGTATCACAGTCATTCTGGATTGCAGGAACAGCAAGGTCACTATGGGCCGTTAATTATTGATCCGATTGCCCCCGAACCGTTTGCATACGACCGCGAATATGTGGTCATGCTTTCTGACTGGACGTTTGAGAACCCAATGAGCGTTCTGAAGAAACTGAAGAAGCAAAGCGATTACTACAACTATCAACGCCGAACAGTTCCCGAGTTGTTTAACGATGCTGAAGAAAACGGTTGGGGTAAAACGGTTCGAGAACGCATGGTCTGGGCGCGATCGCGGATGGCGCCTACGGATATCGCCGACGTAAGCGCTGCGACCTATACCTATTTAATTAACGGAATGGCACCAGATTCCAATTGGACAGGCTTGTTTCGGCCGGGAGAGCGCATACGCCTGCGGTTTATCAATGGCGCTGCGATGAGCTACTTCGATGTCCGCATCCCGGGACTGAAAATGACCGTGGTACAAGCAGATGGGCAGAATGTTCAGCCGGTCGCTGTTGATGAATTTCGAATTGGCGTGGCGGAAACCTATGACGTCATTGTCGAGCCTGTCGACGAGGCGGCATACACGATTTTCGCAGCCTCCATGGACCGCAGCGGTTATGCGCGCGGAACCCTGGCATCCAAAGCAGGGCTCGAGGCAGCAATACCGCCGCTAGGCAATCCTCCGGTGCGCACAATGAAGGATATGGGCATGGGTGCGATGGCCATGCCGGGTATGACGTCGGCACCCAAAGATGGCGTGCCTGCGATGAACATGAAAGATGGGACTATGGCGATGCCGGGTGAAATGCCTGCTAAGAAGCAGACGATGGACAGTATGGACATGTCACGCAATAGAGGCACTGGCATGTCAACAGCATCATCGCCAGTAAAGCATGGCCCGGACCGTCACGGTAAAGGCAACACAATGGTTGCTGAATTTCCGAGTAATCGCCTGAGCGAACCGGGTGACGGACTGGAGAACAATGGCCGTCGCGTGTTGGTGTACACCGATTTACGCAGCCTGTCGCCGTATCCCGATCAACGGCCTCCGGAACGCGAAGTAGAATTGCACCTGACCGGCGTGATGGATCGGTACATGTGGTCGTTCGATGGTAAAAAGTTTTCTGAAGTGGATGGTCCTGTCCACTTTAAGTATGGCGAACGCCTGCGCTTGGTGCTGGTCAACGACACCATGATGGAACATCCGATTCACCTGCACGGTATGTGGATGGAACTCGAGAATGGCGCCGGTGAATACCGGCCACGCAAACACACCCTCAACGTGAAGCCTGGTGAGCGGCTGACCGCGCTGATCAGTGCAGATGCCCCCGGCAACTGGGCCTTCCACTGCCACCTGTTGTATCACATGGACATGGGTATGTTTCGAGTGGTGTCGGTGACCAATGATGCAGTGTCATCGGAGAACCGCAATGGATAATCAATTGCTCACCACATCCCCCTCGATTCGAATTGTGCTAGGCAGCTTTTTGATAATTATCAATAGCTTTGCTTTCGCTGAGGAATCCGGTTGGCCGGAACCCGTTGAAGACAACTTATCGTTCGGTATGATCATCGCAGACCAGTTCGAGTATCGCGACAACGACGGCGCCGATACGCTTCGCTGGGATATGCAGGGCTGGTATGGCACCGACACCAACAAACTGTGGATGAAATTTGAAGGTGACGACCAAACATCAGCAAACGGCGGCGAGTTGGAACTTCAAGCGCTCTATAGCCGAATGATCGCGCCGTTTTGGGATTTGCAGGTCGGCCTGCGCTATGACCGACAGTATGGCTCTGGCCCCGATCAGGATCGCAGTTTTGCGGTGCTGGGCGTCCAAGGTTTAGCGCCTTATCGATTCGAAGTCGAGCCCGCCCTCTTTATCAGCGAGGATGGCGACGTCTCGGCTAGATTAGTAGGCACTTACGACCTGTTGTTCTCGCAACGCCTCATACTGCAACCTCGATTTGAAACCAATATTGCAGCCAGTTCAGTACCTAGATTTGGCGTCGGTAGCGGGTTGAATGATGTGCAACTAGGTCTGCGATTACGTTACGAAGTTCGTCGAGAATTCGCTCCATATATCGGCGTCAGCTGGAAGCGCCAATATGGCGACACGGCTGATCTGACACGCGCTGAAGGCGGAGACGTTGATAATCTGGCATTGGTTGCCGGCTTTAGAGTGTGGTTCTAACTCGTGCATACCGAACATTCTAATTATTTGATGGGAGTTGTACCCAATGTTACCGATTGAACAAATCCACCCATTGGTCGTGCATTTCCCAATCGTCTTTGCACTATTGCTCGCAATGTTCGATTTGGTCGTTGTTTTTCGAGGGTTGTCCCTCGATGGTCGTGGCGCTATTGCTAATATCTCGGCTGGACTCGGGCTAGGCGCGGGGCTGGCCGCCGCAGTAGCTTTTGTTTTTGGTGACCTTGCGCTCGATGTCGCGCTGGCCAACGGTACGTCCCTTGCGATATTAGAAACGCATGAGGAGTTCGGACACATTGCAGCAGGTGTCTTAGTTGCTTGGGGGCTGCTACGCGCAGTTATTTGGTGGCGAGGCACCGTTCTATCGAGGCGCCTCTGCTGGGGTGCAGTGGTATTCGAGCTGGCGATTGCAGGACTGATCGTCACAACTGCTTATTTTGGTGGTCAACTCGTCTATGAATTCGGCGTCGGTGTTTCGTTGCCGTCGGGACTTTAGACTGTTTTGGTTGGGGCATGAGTCTAAATGGTTGGACTTTATTGTCCGCGTTCACTGATATGCGGAACCTGTTAGTCACCTAAGAGGGCGAGTCCTTTCTCACAGACAATACTTGTGAGCTGTGTTGACCATTGAGAGAGGGGGCTGAATATCAATTTGGCTTACATTTATGTCCTATGGCCGATTCCATTTGGATGTCTAAAAAAGATAACTACTGAGGGCATCCTTTTTAATTGAATTTCTGCAATAGACGCTACCCTTCGGGTGTCATTTCGCCCTCTCCCGCAAACGACCCCTATTGGCATGGCTTATTATGAAATACAGTACACGCTTACCATTGCGACAATTTTTTGCCGTTAGTGGTGGCTTCATGTTTATTCTGGCCATTGTTTTTGCGGGTAAAGGCATGTCAGCATTGCAAGAAGCTGGAAAAATCCCCTTGGATCCTGTTGACTTGCCAAGTGTAGAGTTACTTGGGATTTACCCGAACTACCAAGGTCTGGCACTCCAATGTCTAATGTTGATATTGGCTAGCATTATGATCATTAGGGATAATCAAAAGAATCGCAACGGAGGAGTTTGATAAGGTCAATTTTTTGACAATAAAACAGGTCAATATTTTATTTTAGAAAGGTTCAGGATATGTTGGTATTGAAGTACTTTAAGGTGACTTGAACCTTTATTACTGGCCTATTTTTTTGACTATCTTGTTGATGATGGCTCTTTGAGAAGAGCTGTATATAACAGCGGTATTACCATCAGCGTTGAGACAATGACCGAGTAGCTGAGATAATTGCGAAATTTTAGCGGCTAATTATATGACCAGAAACCCTATTATCGTCAGGCATCAATTTCATATTGATGCCTTCCCTCTGAAAGCTACTCTAAGTCTTTATTTAAAGCGCTCTTAGCCTCACGAATAACTCCCCAAGCAGAATGCATAACTATCACAGCGATGATCAAGCCAATAATAATGTCCGGCAACGGCGATGAGAACCAATAAACCAAGCCGGCCGCAATTAGAACACCGATGTTGTTTATCATATCGTTACGCGTGCATATCCATGTTGCTCGCATATTTATATCGCCATCTCGATAGGCCATTAACAAGAGAAAAGATATAGTATTGGCAATAAGTGCCAATAGGCCAAAAACCCCCATATTGAAGGCATCAGGTATATTGTTAGTGCTTAGTAGGTAGATTGGTTGTATTAAAATTCCTAAGCCCAATATCATCTGAAATATACCGCTAGTTAATGCCGCACGACTCTTCCAATGAGTTGCACGCCCTAGGGCAAATAGCCCTAGAGCGTAAACTAATGCGTCCGCCAACATATCAAGCGAGTCTGCCATGAGCGCAGTGGAGTGACTAATAAGGCCTGCCGCGAATTCAACAAAAAACATACTGGCGTTTATAAGTAAAACGATAATCAATACGCGCTTCTGTTGTTTCGTTGCCGTTTCTATTTTATCGCTGGAACAGCTATTACATCCGGCCATGTTATTTCCTACCCTTCATTATGTTGCTTTGAGAAATACGAATATAACGCAGGTATTACCACCAGCGTTAACAATGTCGCTGAGAAAAGCCCGCCAACAACAACCGTTGCCAGTGGCTTCTGTACTTCTGAGCCAATCCCTGTCGCTAGTAACATTGGGATAAGCCCAAGAGCTGTGGTTGCGGCGGTAATGAGCACGGGACGTAAACGTGATACAGCACCTTCAAACACGGCCTGTTGACTAGAAAGCCCATCTGCAATGCGTTGATTAATGGCATTGATCATCACCACGCCATTCAATACCGCGACACCAAACAAGGCAATAAAGCCAATTGAACCCGGTACAGACAAGTATTGGCCAGAGATAAATAATGCAACGATACCGCCAATCATTGCCAGTGGCACATTCAACATAATCAATAAGGATTGCCCGACAGAATTGAATGCAAAGTACAGCATTAAAAATATCATTCCCAGTGAAACGGGAACAACAATCATCAGCTTGTCTTGTGCTCGTTTTTGGTTTTCAAACTGCCCACCAAACACAACGGTATAACCAGCGGGTAAATCAATCTCGTCATTGATTCGCTGATTTATTTCAGCTACAAGACCACCCATATCTCGACCTTCAACATTGGATTGGATAACCACTCGTCGTTGTACATCATCTCGACGGATTTGTGGTGGACCTGATTCGATTTTCACCTCAGCTACATCAGCCAATTTAACCCATGCACCGTTTGGTGCTTGTAAGGTGATATTTTGAATGGCTTCTATGCTGTTGCGATAACCTGCATCCAAACGAACAGTAATATCATAACGTTCGTTGCCGTTAATGACTTGACCTGCTTCCATGCCACCAATGGCATTGGCGACTAGATCCATTACTTGCGCAACAGGAATGCCATAACGTGCTAATGAATCGCGATTAGGACGAATAGCCAATTGAGCTTCACCCGCAATTTGTTCCATTTCAACGCCGCGAGTACCCTCAATTTTGCGCACCAAGCCTTCTATTTTTTTACCGGTGCTTGCAAGCGTGGCTAAATCTGGGCCAAACAGCTTTATAGCTAATTGTGCTTTCACACCCGACAGTAACTCATCTACGCGAGTAGCAATGGGCTGTGAAAATGAGAATAGCAAACCAGGATGAACTGACATCTTTTCCTCCATCAATTTTTGTAATTCTTGACGGTTGGATGAGCTTGTCCATTCATCTACAGGTTTCAAGCCAACAAATATCTCAACGTTGGATACAGGTTCAGGATCACCGCCAATTTCAGCACGTCCAGCTCGACTGGAAACGTATAGAACTTCTGGGAAGGTCATCAATTTCTTTTCAAGCTTGCCAGATACTTCTAATGAGGTTTCTAAGCTAGATGAAGGCGCTAGTGTGACACGAATGTTTAAGGTGCCTTCTTCCAATTCAGGCACAAACTCTGTTCCAAGAAAAGGCACTAAAGCGAGTGAGCCAATAAACAAGATGACGGCGCCGAAGACAATTTTACGAGGTGCACCTAAAGCCCGTGATAACAGCGGGCGGTACATATTGTCAAAAAAGGTAACAATTGGATTATCTTTTTCTTTAACCCCGTGACGGAACATGTATGTTGCCAGCGCAGGCACAATAATAAGCGCAACTAATAACGAAGCTAACATAGCCAATACAATTGAAATAGCCATTGGTTGGAACAACTTGCCTTCGACACCTTCCAACGTAAATAATGGTGCGAATACGATGATGATAATCATCACCGCAAAAAACACCGGCCTGCCGACTTCACGGGCAGCTATTAGAATTCGAAGCGAAATCCCATGATGGTCTTGAGCTACGTTATATGGATCGGGTGCACCTTCCGCTAGCACTGTTTGAGCGTATTGCTCGTGCTCCCTATCAGGCTTACTTAAATGACTGAAAACATTTTCCATCATCACAACCGAACCATCGACCATCATACCGATAGCTATGGCTAAACCACCTAACGACATCAGGTTCGCTGAAATACCCCAATAGGCCATAAACATGAGTGCTAAACCAACCGATATTGGCATTGAGATGAGCACCAAAAAGGCGGCACGGATGTTCATTAAAAACAGCATTAAGACAACGATAATCAACACGAATGCTTGTAATAATGCTGAGCTTACCGTCTTAACGGCTTGATTGACTAAGTCTGCTTGATCGTAAAAAGGTTCAATAGTCACACCGTCCGGTAATGCCGTTTGTATCGCGGGTAGCCTTGCCTTAATACCATCGATAGTCGCTTTTGTATTAGCGCCTAAGCGTTTCATTACGATCCCTGCTACTACTTCGCCCATTGCAACTGGGTTTCCTTTAACATCACGAGTCGACATAGTCACAGCGCCTTGACGAATTTCAGGGCCAAAATCGACTATTGCCACATCACTGACTCGTACTGATACGCCGTCAATATTTTTTAACGGAATATTACCGATGTCACGTAAACCCTCTTTGTCGCTTCGTACCCAGCCTACACCACGAATAATGAGTTGTTCCGCACCTCTGTCTAAATACCAGCCACCTGCATTACGGTTGTTTTCTTCAATAGCTTCAGCAATATCTTTAATGGTTAGTTTATAAGACAGTAATTTACTGGGATGTACTTGCACTTGGTACTGCCTAACTTCACCGCCGAATGATAAGACTTCGGTTACCCCACTAACAGGCATTAATAGCAGCTTGACCACCCAATCGTTTAGACTTCGCAAGGCAATAGCATCAAATTTTTCAGGATCGTCAGCACGCAAAATATATTGATATATTTGCCCAAGCCCTGAAGTATTTGGCCCCATTTCAGGGGTTCCAATACCATCTGGAATTTGCTCACGTGCCGATTGCAGGCGTTGAAAAATAAGTTGCCGGGCAAAATAGATGTCGGTTCCTTCCTTGAAAACGACAGTGATAACAGATAGCCCTGTTTTAGATATTGAGCGAACTTCTTCAACATCAGGCAAGGCGTACATCACGGATTCGATAGGGAAGGTGATTAGTTGCTCGACTTCCTCCGAAGCAAGTCCACGAGCTTCAGTATTAATTTGTACTTGAACATTGGTTACGTCCGGAAAGGCATCAAGATTAAGTGAAGGTAATATTAATGTTCCGCCAACAAGAGTCGCCAGCAGTGAAAGCACTACCAGCAGACGATTATTAATACCGAGGTCAATAATTTTATTAAACATGGTTGTGGCCTCAATGGTTATGAATGTTAAAACCAGACTTTGCTAATTCTGATTGTAAAAAGAATGCACCATGAGTTACGACGCGAGTGCCTGCATCAATACCATCAATTACCGTCACTCCATTATTTGTTCGTAATACATTGATTTCTTTAGGCTCGAATTGGTTGTCTTCGTGCTCAACAAATACCATCCAATCGCCATCAGGGCTACGTAGAACCGCATCGGCAGGAACAGACAGTACTTTTTCTGCGTTATTTGCAGCAATGTTTACGTCAACAAAAACACCTGGGTGTAATACGTCATCAGGGTTTGCTACTTCGATACGAATACCAATAGTACGTGTGCTTTCATCCAAAGAATGATGACGTTGAATAACGGTTCCCTTTAATGTTTTTTTACCAAAAATGACATTGGCCATAGCTCCTATTTGCACGTCTGTAACTTGTTTTGCGGTTAGTCGAGTATTTACCCAAAGTTTCGTTTCATCACTAACTTTAAATAACATTTGACCTGCATTAACTACTTCACCCAATGTAAATTGATCCTGAATTACGGTGCCACTTTGCAACGCTAATAGTTGGAAGCGACCGTTGGCCAGTCTGGCATTACCCGCTTTTAAAATGTCCTCAACTTGTTGTTGGTTCATGCCATATGCCTGCACTTTTGCACGAGCCTGTTCATTGTTTACTTTGGCTTGTATGTATCGAGCCGCAGAAACTACTTTTTGTCCTAACTTTCGAACACGGGTCCATTCTCGAGCAGCTACTAAAAGGTCGCCCTGTGCCTGTGCCATTTCAACACTAGATAACGTGACTAATGGCTGCCCCGTAGACACTAAATCACCTAGTTTTGCATGTCTTTTAACAACCTGAGCATTAATGAGTGATACAGCCTGACTGGTTGCATAAGCATTTAGGGTTATTTCGCCTGGTGCACTAATGCTGAGGTCTATATTCGTTAACTGGAGGGGCGTAGTGGTTATGCCTGCTGCTTTTTGTTGAGCAGCTGTTAAATGAATTCCTTCCTCTTCTTCATGTGCATCACCGCCTTTTTCATGTTTTTTGCCGTCATTTTCATGCGTATCATGATCTTCTTCATGGGCATCACCGTCTTCTTCATGCGTATCATGATCTTCTTCAGTATGTGCGGTTTTGTGGTCATGGTCATCTTCTGATGCATGGATGGTTTGAGCACTTGATAGAGTTAAAAGAGTGATCAAAAAAATGGTATTAAACTTATTCATTATTATTCTCCACTGCCTAATTTCTTAGGGATGCTGTTTGTTTGTAGGCTACTTTGGGGGCTTATCCATTTAGCAATATCGCCAGAGGCAATGAGCCATTGCGTCCAAGACTGCCATAGTTGAGCGCGCTGCCTAATGACACTTTCTTCGGTATCAAGTGATTGTTTGAGTTGCACCAAATAGTCGGCTGTACTTAATTCACCTGCTTTCCATAGACGGCCTAACAGTTTTTCTTTTCGTAATAAATGCTGACCTCCGGTCGCTTTCCACTGAGCCCATGCTTGACGATTAACCTGAAGTGTTTGTTCTGCTGAAGTAAGTTGAGCGAGTAATGCTTGTCTTGTGCTTGTCGCTTCATACTCACGCTGTATAAGTAGTAAGCGGGCAGCATCTACTTCAGCGCTTAAATTATTTCGTACAAACAGAGGCATGGAGAAACTAAGACTTGTTAAATTGTCGTTGCCTTCCTTACCCGCTTTTATTCCAATACTTGGGTTAGGGCGTTGTTCACTCTGACGTAATTTAATTTCTGCACGAGCAATGTTCATTCGAGTAATGGCAAGGCGCATTTCTGGTAAGCGATCGAGTATTTGATTTGAATCTTTTACCGGATATTCGGAGCTGCTAGGTATGCTGTTCATTACTGGTAATGGTATTAGTGAAGAGTTACTCCTGTTTCCTAATACCACGTAAAGATTCTGTTTATTGATAATTAACTCAGAACGAGCATCAGCTAACTCAAAATTCGCTTCGCTGCTTGCTAATTGGGCTAGAGCCAGTTCAACTTCGGTAAGGTCTCCAGCTTGATAACGCTGTTTGGCAATACTGAAAAACTGTGACATCGAATTTGAACGTTTTTCAATTATTTTCAGCGTATCAATACTGGCTTGATATGTAACCAATGCTAATAAAACTTCAGCAGTTAATTTTTGCTGTGCAACAGTTAATTCGGTAAGGCTAAGCTGCAATTTGAAATCGGCAAGATGTGTTTGCGCTAATCGTTTATCACCCCAGTCAATGGTCTGAGTGATGCCCGCTGTTTTTGTATCAACACCTGCTCGTTCATACTCAAATTCAAGTTCTGGGTTGAACAAAGGTTGATTGGCAGCACGAAGCTCAGCTGATGCCTTATCAGCAGAAGCTTGAGCTGCTTGTAATCTAGGATGATGTTGTACAACTTGGTTTAGCCAACTTTCGAGCTTCTGTTGCTCGTTAGCGCCAACTGTTGAAGGTAACAATAAGGCGCATGCAAAAAGGCTAATGACATTTAAAAATCTCATGGAAATTCCTATAAATAAAATAAAACATAGACGATCTAAATTAATGAATCGTGTAGGTATAGCCGGTTAGAACCGACAAAATTATTAGGAATTAGCTAAGGGGAGGACGTTGGAGCGGACTGGTTTGGTGTGATTGAAAAAGTGAGTTATATGTCAAGGTGTCACGTTTATTCACGTGAGGCGAAACTTTTGTATAGAGACCAATCAAGCCTAACAAATGAGCACCTGCATGACAGCAGTGATCATCATCTAGGTGGTTGTCTTGATCACTAGTTAGATCAGTGCTGTGTAAATCAGCCATATGAGATATAGTTTGCTGATGTTCCCCAGCGATATCATCATGACCACTCATGGCCCAAACACTGCTATAACTTAGCGTGCTAAGAATCAGAAGTAATAGCGTTAAGCGTTTAAGCACAATGAAGGGGTGTTGGAAACATTCTCGACAGTCTAACCTTTTGAATTATAGGTTGTCAAATTAGTGTTATTGCTAAACCAAATGGTTTGGTTGGGTCAGGCCTGAATATATTTATCTATATCTTGGTTATCTTTAATTAGTGTCGATGCTTTTCCATTGAGAAATTATTTTGCAGTTAAAAATGAAACCGAGTACTCAGTATGAAGCGTGTTTCATTAGCATTGTTTAGGTCGTTAACCATTCCACCCTCGATGACTACCTTTTGATGAATCCACTGCAAACCTAGGGTCAATTGATGAGTCACGGTATTATCTTCAGTCCAACGACCATTTAATTCCACCACCGTATTTAGCTCTGATGCGAAGCCCCAATTAGGCCGATCTACGGGAAATAATCGGTATTGCCATGACAGATCATAGCGGCCACTGTCGAGACGATTATCAATTCCTAGTTGATACAAAAAATCGACATCAATTTCATTACGGTTTTTGAAGTGTGTAAATACAAACCCCGCCTGAACTGCAGTATCCCTATCATTTTCAGTTGGCACAACAAGCCCTGCCAAAATACCCAAACGATCCGTGCCCATAAAACTATCGTTTTTCCAGGCAATATGGCGATACAAAACTGACACATCCCCTTGTCTATCTTTTCCAGCTGGTGAAAGCCGATAAGGCAGGCCTAGTAATACAGTTTGGTTTGCACTTAAACCGTATGCCAGGCTAGTCGTAATGCTATCTATATCTGACTTCTTTGTATGTTCAAATGCTAGCCGCACCACTGCCCCGTCTTTTTCAACCGGTAATGCAACAAATGAGCGCAGCCCCATGCCATATACGGTATTACTGATACCAAAACTTAATAACAATATCGCTATCTGCGCGGTAATATTGTTATTTTTCATCTGCCAGTATCGTAATTTTTACGGGGGTAAAGCCTGCGTCTAATACGGCTTTTTTAATACTCTCAATGCTGGGCTGGTTGCCCTCAGTTTGAAGGCGTATTTTTTTCTGTTTCAGACTTACTTCAACGTTTGAAATACTTTGCATTTCGCCAAATTTTCGTTCTAAACTATCCACACAAAAGGCACAGGCCATACCATAAACCTCGATCTCTACAGTTCTGGCCTGAACACTTTGCAGCATCCCCAAAACGACCACTAAACTCATCGCAAGGGTAAGATTAAATATTTTTTTCATCTCATTTATCTCCTCTACAAATTCAATAATTGACGCAGCGGTAACAATAAAACGCTAAAGAAAAAGCCAATCATCCAAATGCCCACGCTTAACCAAAAAATACGTTTATTCCATTTTTTTGACTGTCTACAAGCCGCCGCTCCTTTAGGGTCAATGGGGCAGGCTTGATCAGGTCGCCAGATAACCCATGCGAGAAAGGTTAATAATAATCCGGATATGCTAAGTGCCCATAATTTATGTTCTGCAAGAAAGAATAGCCCTGGAATGTTGTAATTCAAACTGGCTACTACCGCGCCAAAACCAAGTGACACAAGCAAAACCGGCAAAGCACAACACAATAGGGTGCCACTGGTTATAAACAGCGTTAACCACCGTAGTTTTGTCTTAGATTGCCATTTAAGCTTATCCACAACATGGACCCTCCGTTGTTTCGCCCATCTGCTGTAACTGAATGGGAGGACAGGCAACACTTCCATAAGAACAGAACACGCAGCAATCTCCTTGTATTGGTTTCAACAAAACTTCACAAGCTGGGCACTCATAAAACCATTGGCATGCATCTGTTGGCATTTCAAGAAGCTCCTTATGTCCACACTCAGGACATATTAGTTCTGAATCATGAATGACCTTTTTCATCTACACCTCCTTGTTCTTTACATTTGTTATCATACAACCTGTAGTTACTACAGGTTCAAGAGGTTTTTGTTATGGAAACAACCCTTTTCTCAATCGGCCAACTCGCTAAACGAGCAAAATGCAAAGTAGAAACCGTGCACTACTATGAAAAAACGGGCCTGATGCCAGACCCACCGCGTACAGAAGGAGGCCATCGGCTTTATGACATAAAGCATATCAAACGGCTTTGTTTTATCCGCCGTTGTCGTGAACTTGGCTTTAGCATTGCGCAAATTAAAGAACTGCTTATGTTTATTGATGAGCCCAACCACTATTGTGGTGAGATAAAAGAACTGGCAATGTTGCATGCCATTGAGGTTCAGCAAAAGATTGATGATTTGCAGAAACTGAAGTTAGCACTCAATGAAATGGTCTCTCAATGCAAAGGGGATAATAGTTCTGTTGCAGAATGCTCGATTATTGATGCGCTATATGTAAAAAAATAGCTTACATTATGGCATTGTAATCCCCTCTATAAGCGACATGCTGTTTTTTTGATAATTTGTTGCTCGGTCGTTATCCATATGTTCTTTCATGGTAATTCCCTTTTTTTAAGATCATTTCTTAGCCGTAATTTTTATTGATTACATAAGGTCATGATTGTGAGCATGTAATAAATATAACTGTTGAATTAACGAGCCCCCTGCCTTAATACCTTCTTTTCTAAAATATCCATTGACGAAACAATACCCAAGAGACCCTCAGCGCCGGTGACAACCAGATGATGTAACTTGTTACTCACCATTAATTCTGCTGCTTCTGTAAGGGATTGGTAAGGACTAATTTCCACAACAGGTTCGGTACAAATTTCCCACGCTTGGACATCACCCCTTAGTGATGCTTGAATAGCATGTAGCTGAATTAAATCAATGGCACTTACTACACCTATGCACTGAGCTGCATTATCAATAATCGGTAAGCACTGTACGCCCGCCTTCCTCATTACTTTCCCGAGCATTTCAACGGAATCCGTCATTTGCCCACAAATAACGGCTTTTGTCATAATATCCTCAACAATCATCTGGTTAACTCCCGCTTCATATTAAAAACCGATTACCTTGTTACTCGGCAGCTCAATGCATATCCCACTCATATTTAGTTAATTTAAGGATACTTTGTGAAACATACCTGCTTCAAAATGACCTGGCACATTACACGCAAAAACTACATCCCCGCTCTTAAATTCCCACGTCAGTACTTTTGTTTCCCCTGACTTAACAGTTACCGTATTTCCATCTTGATGAATCATATCGGGCATCTGACGCATCATCTTCCGATGTGCTTGCTGTTCTTTTTCATCTCCTATGGAAAATTCATGAGGAAGTTTTCCTTTATTGGTAATGACAAACTTCACAATATCCCCCACTTTCAGATCGGGCTGTGATGAAAACGTAAAACGCATTGTGTCTAAGGTGGTTACGGCAATGGTTTTTGTCGCTGCAGATTCGGTAGCTGGTTGACCCACCGCACTGCCTTCTGAATCATGCTGATGCCCAGAATGCTCCTCGGATGGCATTTGCATAGGTTTGCTTACCGACTCACCAGCACCGTGTTTATGAACATGTGTAGACTCACCGCCCGCTATAGATGTTGTTGTAAAGGCTACGAGTACTAGCCACATTGAGATATAGATTATTTTGTTAAACATTATTTTTTCCTTTTTACTTTTAAAATTTAATTTCAGAACCAAGCTCGTATTCCCACAACAAACTGAGTGTCGCTTACATCTTCTCCTTCATCTCGGGAAAAGTTTGCTGTATCACCGTATGTCTTGTTCCAGTTCACACCTATATACGGTGCAAATTCACGTCGTATTTCATAACGAAGTCGTAGGCCTAGCTCAATATCAGACAGGCCTGAACCCACACCTGTTGCTTCGTCATCTTTGCTGTATGCATTGATTTCAACTTCAGGCGTGAAAATTAACTTTTGCGTTAGCATAATTTCATATTCGGCCTCAAGGCGAAGCGCGGTTTGACCATTATTTCCAATGAAGGCGGCTGCATCAATTTCAAAGAAATACGGTGCAAGACCTTGAAAACCAACCGCGAACCAGTCTCGATTAGGAGTTGGCATTTTGTCATGACGCCAACCCACTTGAACATCCCAGTATGGGGCAATAGCTTTGCTGTATAGAAACTGCAATTCAGCTTCGTCTGTTTTACCGCTGACTTTTTCAACATCCACCTTCACCCAAAGTTTATTGAGGTCTTTACCTACCCAGCCTTGTGCCTCTAAAACAATAGGGTCACTCCCTTCTGTATTACGTAGTTCAAATTGACCAACCATCACCTTAGTTAGTAGAGGGTCGTCACGACCCATTGAATAAGATGCCATTGATACAAGAGAAATACAGATGGTTAATAATAATTTTTTCATCATAGCCTCCTTAACTCACTTCAACTTTTCTAAACATACCCAACATGTGGAAAAACAAATGACAATGAAATGCCCAGTCTCCCATTGCGTCTGCTGTTACCAAATAGCTGGCCTTTGAACCCGGCTGCACTATAACGGTATGTTTTCGAGGAATATAATCAGGATCCCCTGTTTCTAAATCACTCCACATACCATGTAAATGCATCGGGTGATTCATCATCGTGTCGTTAATGAAATTTATTCGTAAACGTTCACCATATTTAAATTTTAATGGTTCCGCATCCGCAAACTTAATGCCATTCATTGACCACATATAACGGCTCATATTACCGGTTAAATGTAAGTCGATTTCTCGCCCAGGCTCTCTTGGATCAGGCGTTTTATGTAAATTCCGGAGATCCGCATAAGTCAGTACTTTGCGCCCGTTATTTCGCAAACCAATACCTGGGTCATCAATTCGATACTCCGGCGAATCGGCACGCATATCAACATGTGGCCCAAATTCAGTACTTTTATGAATAACCGGCCTATTACTACCAAAACCCGCTTTCCCTGAGCCATATTCAGGCTTAGGCGTCATATTAGACATATCATGACCACTATGATCCATCTTGCTATGGTCCATACCCGCCATCTTGCTGTGATCCATGCCAGCCATATTGCCATGATCCATACCGGCCATGCTCATGCCCATATCACCATGACCAAGAATGGGTGATGCGTCCATTGCAGGTGGTATTGCCTTCATTGCTGCATTAGGTGTCAGTGTGCCACTTGAAAACCCTGTCCTATCAATCGATTGAGCAAATATGCTATACGCCTGCTCAGCGCTAGGTTCAACAATCACATCATAAGTTTCAGCAACACCTAGGCGGAACTCATCTATACTAAACGGCTGCACGTACTGGCCATCTGCTGCAACCACCGTCATTTTCAACCCTGGGATAGAAATATCAAAAAAGGACATTGCCGCTGCATTTATAAAACGCAAACGAATTTTCTCACCGCGTTTAAAAATTCCTGTCCAATTATCTTCGGGCGTTTGCCCATTCATTAGATAGGTATAGGTGTATCCAGTGACATCTGATATATCACGGTCCGACATCCGCATTTCATTCCACATGCCACGACTGGACCAAAAACCATCCCAGCCTTTTTCACCAACTTCGCTTAGCGCATCAAAAACCGTACGCTCTTGATAATTATAGTAATGCGATAGTTTCTTAAGTTTCGCATAAATATTGTCAGGCTTCTCATCACTCCAATCAGACAGTGTCACCACATAGTCGCGGTCATAGTTAAATGGCTCCGGTTCAATAGAATCAATAATAATGGCACCATAGGCACCCGTGGGTTCTTGAAAACCAGAATGACTGTGATACCAGTAGGTTCCACTTTGGTTGACTCGAAATTTATACTGAAAGGTTTCACTCGGTTTAATACCTGAAAAGCCTTCGCTAATATTAGGTACACCGTCCTGACTGCTTGGCAAAATAATCCCATGCCAATGAATAGAAGTGTCTTCTGCTAGGTGATTGGTCACATTTAGAGTGACCTCTTCACCTTCTTTCCAGCGTAACGTAGGCGCTGGAACAGAGCCATTTATCGCCGTAGCAAAACGGTTTTTTCCGGTAAAATTGACCGGTATTGGGCTATAGGTCAGGTCAAACTGTCTGCCACGCAATATTTTCGACTGTTGTTTAATTCGTGTTTCAGCGACCACCGCTGGAGAAATACCTAAGCCAATAAGCGCACTACCAGCTGCAACTCCGGTGACAAAACGACGGCGAGGTAAATTGATGTTTCCCTGGGGGGATAATTTTTTAATTAACATTGTAAATTCCTGATTATTGAGCAGCCACGGGCGGCTCGACTAAAATGTTTTTTTTAGGGTTCTATCGTTTTATAGCAGAAACAGCTGACTCAACGACAGTATTAAAAAAATCAGGAAAAAATGGGGGGAGGAGAATCTAACGTAACAAGAAAACTGGAAAAATGCTCCATCGAAGGAGCCGTAAATTGCTGATGCGGCTGGTCATCAGTAAGCACTACGGTTGTTAGAATAAAAGATGCCACATGAAAACACTTATCACAATGGTTTTCATCGCAGTTCAAACTAGATACACCCATATCAGCTACAGAAGATGTTTTCATCATGTCATGATGATCGCTCATATCCATATCAGACATTTGATGAGGCCCCATATCCATGCCAAACGAAGCCATACTCGTCATTGCCCATGCGCTTTGCAACGGCAGAATAAACAAGCATAAAGCCAGTAAACAGTGGATAACGATGTGACGATTTATCTTCATAGCTGTTTTAATAGTACACCAAAAAACTACAGGAGGCACTTGTTTATTAGGTTGTTATCAATAATCCGCAAATACTGTATACCCACCTTCTTCATTGCTTGCTCTTGCAAATATAAATAAGAATGATTATTATTCGTATTAGAATAAGTGTTAATCATGCCTAATTTGAAGGAACATTTAACACAATGCTGACACGTAGTGATTTACCTTCGGATATCAATGATATCTTTAGTTGTAGAGCTTTATTCTAAATAAGTAGTAATTTATTTTCAGTGATAGGTTTGAAGTCCTATTCAAATTAATTAAGAGGAAGCCATATGGGCAAATTAACTGTTACCTTAACGTTTTTACTTTTTTCTGCTTTTGCTTCTGCGCATAGCGGTGCCGACCCATTAAAGGAATTAAACAAGAATAAGAATCGACTATCGTCGGTTCAAAGCGAATTTGAACAACTCAACAAGCAGAGTGAACAATTCGAGAGTTTGGAAAAGCAGGCAAGGTACTTGCAAAAAAACATTTTAATTTTACGCCGTCTTATGGTGAAAGATTATCCTCATGTCACAGCCAGTATGAGTAAGTACAAACTAGATTATATGGACGAGATTGATAATGGCCTCGAAGGTTTTAAACAGACATTGGATCAAATGAAAACTGTGATTGAGAATTAAACTTACTCAAGACTGTCGACTAAATTCGGAAAAAAAAGTAAAAACAACCAATTCATACGAGCCCCCCATAAGGCCTAGTTTCGGTTTTTTATTAAAAAACTCCTTTAATTTGGATATAAGAATTTTCTTACTTACCCCCCCCCTGATTTTTAGAGGTCATCAAATATTCCTTATTTACACGGTCCTTGACAGGCTTTGATCATAAAGTTAAACTGCCCAAAGTTAAAGGAAATAACACCTTTTATATCAATCGCTTAGCAATTATGCTAGGTTGCAAACAAGCTAAAAATTGAGCAACACTCTACATATTGATGTAAATTGCTCAATTTCAACGTTAATATTTTGAGAGATATGACTAATAATATTTATGGGAGCTTTTTCAGTAGGCTAATTGGCAAAAGTGTCGATTCTCAAGCTAACTTAGAGGAAGTGAATAAGGAAGTTGAATCCATAAAGGATGAAAAACTCCACATACGCGCATACAAGTCGAGCGCAGTTCCTACACGCGGCAACATTTTTAAGTACCGTAAACGGGACGATAAGCTTGATGAAAAAATAGATTCTTACCTTTCTATATAACTACTCAATAAATTAATACAAGAAGCTGGGGCTACCCAGCTTTTTTTTTAACAATATAAAACTATGACGGAACTAGAATTATATAAATTTCATGAGGAAACGTTTAAACCTATATATGCAGACTTAATTGCCATCTTAGGAAGTAAACCTGAACAAATCGCTTTTGAGCTTGAGGCCGCTTTATCTCATATTGCTGTTGCGAAGACGAATGATGAGCTTTATGAGAAAAATATTGAAAAAGCTTATGGCCATCTGCAACGAGCATCTTTAGATGCTGTAAAAATCATGTGGCTTGAATATAGACAAAGGGCCGAAAAAATCATTCTAGACCCAGACATGCGAGCATTTGCATCTAAAGCTTCTGAAAGTGAGCTCGTTATAAAATATCAAAAAGCCGAACTAACCGCGATAAATGCAAGAAAGAAAGAGCTAAACAATACAGGCAATGACCCATCTGCTTCAATCCCTGAGTACTATAAAGCTGCTCAGCTCTTTAGTGAAATAATTTCATTAATTGACCCTGAAAAAGTAACAAAGTTAACACGCCTTAAGTCAAAATATAAAACTAAAGAAGTTGCTATTTCCTTCTTAGTTGGAGTTATTAGTAGTGGTTTTGCAGCGCTTATGCTTGCCTAACCCTTTACTATACGGAACCCAAAATAGAGGCGTAATTTTATGCGCCAGAACTATATAGGAGTAGCTTGTTATATGTTTTAGAACATCTGATTAAGATGCTCCATGGGCAAATAGCCTCTAATTTTCTTTTTTAAATCTTTATGCAGTGCTTTTTCAAGCTGCTTCTTTTCGTTTGGATTCCAATGGATAATATAAATTCCTGGAAGCTGTTTGAGCTCTAGATCGCCTTTCTTTCGCCATTCTCTCTCGAACGTCCAGTCAACAACTCCATATTCAAAACGCACTTGCCGCCATTTTTGTATTTCAGGAATCCACGCTCCCTCATTGTCAGGTAGATATATTACTGGCCTAGCTCCATTATCAAAGGCTGCACCTTTGCTAATAGCGATTCCGTAGTAACGATACTTGGCATCATCTTCATTACTGGCGAATAATTTAACAGAAGATAATGGACATTCAGTAAAGCAAACAGCAGTTCCTGTACCTTTAACATATCCCTTGTTATTACTTCCTAGTATTTTCCAGAGTTTAGTATTTCGCAAAGAACATCTAATGCAGAATACTCCTGATCATTATCAGAGGGATTCTCTTGACAAGGCGAACCTGTTCGCTCTCTTGTTAAATGAACTAAAGAATTAGTAAAATCACTTCTTAACTCTTTCATAGATTCCTATTTATTATCGTTGCATTAAAAAACAGCAATACATAAAGATGTTACGTACAAAACAGTTCGTTTCTACCCAACAAAAATAATCAACTTTTTGTTCCTAGTACCTCCTAAAGTGTTTTCACTCACTTTGAAGGCAATACATCGCCAGTAAACATATTCATCACGTTATCCTCAAACAACTTCGCTTCTTCGATATACCCCCACACCGTAGCATCATTGGTCCAGTTTCCTTGACGCTTTATTGAAGAGAATGACCCCCCTGCTTTGTACACGGTCGTCGCTAAACTTCTTCGGAGACTATGTGCGCTTAAATTAGGTGCTTCTTCCAGCCCTGCCTTTCGCGCCCTCTCTTTTAGAATGAGGTTTACGCTGGTCGCTGTTAAACCATTGTCTTTTAATGACTCCCAACGATTGATTCCCCTAAACACCTCACCTTGTTCAATGCCCGATTCGTACATCCAGGTATTCAGGGCCGTTACTGGACACAGTAAGTTATTAAGGGTCTGTAGTGGTTTTTTAAAGCCCGCTCCTTCTTGATCCGTCTTTGATCGGGGCACTGTTATCACTACGCCCTCCTCTACAACTTTAATATTTTCAGCTGTAATACCAACGAGTTCACTGCGTCTAAAAGCTCCCCAAAATCCAATTAAGATTAACGCCTTGTCACGTAGAGCTTTTAGATCACTCTCTTTATCTATGCACTGAACCATCCTTGTAAGGTCCTTCAAAGTGAACGTAGCCGCTTTTTCCTTAGGCCTACCCTCCTTTCGCTCTATTCCTTTTAATAGAATTTTGACTTCATCAGTTACCGGATCATTGAAGCCTTGTAGCTTATGCCAGTTTTTTAATGCGGTGAGTCGTAAGGCCAGTGTTCGAGTGCTAAGTGTTTGGGCATGGGCCAACAGATAATTCATTACGGTCGTTTGCGTTGTCGGTAACGCCCCACCCCATTGTCCAAAGTGTCGAATAGCGGATTGATAGGCGCGTCGAGTGTTATCGCTGGTGGCGGCTTTAACATAACGCTGATGCACATAAGAGCCGATCTGAGGGCTTAACTCTGTGTTCTCCACCTTATGTACTGGTGTGGTATCAATGACGCCTCTTGGTTTCTTAATATCGGCCATCTGAGTGTTTGTACTGGATTTGGGGTTAGGTTAAGTATACGCCCTCTTTCTGACTTTCGATAATACTTCTTATCAAAAGAATATATCCATAAAATTAATTATCCTTAATTCCCTCAATTTTATGTTATAGTATGTATTATGTAATACGTTACGTTAAACACAAAGAGGCAGGTATGGCACGAGCAGGCGTTACTGAACTAGATGTTCACAAAGCAGCAACCCACTTGATGGAGAAAAGCATCAACCCAACGGTGGACGCTGTACGTGAAATACTCGGTACGGGCAGTAAGAGCACCATCGCTCCCCTGCTGAAAGAATGGAAAGAACGTAACGGTAGCTGGGTCAGTGAACAAAAGACTGGTCTACCCTCGGGTTTAATCACTGTCGTGAAAGGATTGTATGAGGGCATGCAATCAGAAGCAGCAGAGCAAATCCTTGAAGCACAAGATCGGGCGACTCAAGCCGCTGAACAATCTGCGATCAAGCTAAAGAAATTGGCCCAACGACTTACTGACACCCAAGATGAGTTACAGGTTGTCCAAGATAAACACCATGAAATGAAAATGAAATGCCTTCAACTGTCAGACCAATTAGACAGCCAGGGCAAAGAAGTCGATAACCAGAAAGACACTATAAAAACCCTTAACCATGATCTCTATGATGCAAAGAAAGAAACGCTGCACACAAAAACCCTGCTTAAACAGTCTCAAGAAAACCTAGATCATTATCATGAGTCGATCCAAGAACAAAGAGCGCAAGAACGTAACGCGATGGATCAGCAGCTCTCACAAGCAAACACCGCCATGCAAACCTCACAGCGAGAAAGCGAATCACTCAGAACACAAGTTACTACTCTTCAAGAATTAGCGAACAAACAGGACACATCATTATCGGCGCTATCAATGGAGTCATCTGTGCTCACCAAAGCAAATAAAGAATTAGCAGAAGAGCTCGGTAAGACAAACATCATCCTTATGACAAGCCAACAAGATGCCGAGCGTTCAAACGATAAAATAGTAGCGCTAGAAAAACAACTCGATCAACTCAATAGTGATTCCGCCTTATTTAAGAAACAGGCCCAAGAGTCATCTACCCTTCTCACCGAAGCCAATACCAAAGTAGAGATATATGGAGAGGCGATGAAAAAACTAGAGCAAAAGAATAACGCACAGATGGAAACCATTTTTGAAGCCAAGCAAGAGCGCGAACAATTAGCGTCACAACTTAAAGAGCTTCAAACCAAAAGGAAAAAAGAATGAAAAAGCCCTTCCGTGTAAAAAATAGCGGCCAAGAGTCCAGACTTGCGGTATTGGAAAAGCGTGATACAACAGAAATATAGACCCGAGGAAAAAATGAAACCAAGACAAGGAATGCGTCGAATAGCCATTATCATCGTTATGTCACTTTTTGCATGGGGCATATTCGTAGCCACGGCAACGGTAGCAGATGACGCACCATCAACATTTAGGGAAGCAAAACGGTTGCTCGTTGATATATATAACGCACATCCCCAAACATTTTATTGTGACTGCGAATACGTCAGCCTTGGCCGTAAGTTGTCACCCCTAAACGAACGCTGCAAATATACTTCTCGTAAGCCTAAAGATAAACGATACAACAGGATCGAATGGGAGCATGTAATGCCTGCTTCATGGTTAGGTAGACAACGCCAATGTTGGAAAGATGGTGGGCGTAAAAACTGCAGAAAGCACGACCTAGAGTTCAATCGCATGGAAGCAGAAATGGTTAACCTAGTGCCGACTAATGGCGAAATCAACAGAGACCGATCAAATTACCGTTTCGGCTCAATTTACGGCGAAGAACGTCAATACGGAGCCTGTGACTTTGAAGTGGACAACAAACGCAGAGTGGCAGAACCCAGAGCCGGCATTAGAGGTAATATTGCTAGGACAATGTTATTCATGAGAGATCGGTATGGTGTAACCCTTTCTTCTAGTCAAACGAAATTATACGCGGCCTGGAACAAACAAGATCCAATTGACGAATGGGAACGTACACGAGATGAAAAAATATTAGCCGTCCAAGGCCACTCAAATCATTACATTACTAAACAACAGCGAGAACAAAGGTAGATGAAAGAAAAGATGCGCATCGAAGATTTTTTTAAAAAACAATTTAAGCATAAGGTCCACTTATTCATAAGACTTATCCTATTGACGTATTTGTTAATCGAGCAAATAGGCCAAACACTGGCCTTAACCAGTATTCAATATATTTTCGTTGAAGGATGCTGCCTGTTGCTTGCCTTAATGGTCATCCCTATCTTTGATGTATTCTTTCTTAAAGACCCACTTAATGCTAATACAAACAACCCTCTCAAGTATTGGTTGTTTGCCCTCATCGGTGATTATCAACAAATCACAGACGGCCTTATTCAAAGAAAACAACAAGCCAACGCTGAATTAGAGGTTGCTCATAAAATCTACCAAAACAAACTTAAAAGAAAGCAGCAAGAACACCCTGAAACAACGGTCGAAGACCCATTGGGAAACATTGAGTCGTCCATCCCTGCCTTACATCCATTTAAGCCCAATATTAGACCTATCCTCATCGCCTCCTTAGTGGTGACGTACTTGATATATGGTACCGGGCACTTTTTTGAACTTAAGCTCATGGATTACCCTGTGTTAGATAACATGGGGTTTAGGTTGGTTTTAGCGGCCTTTATTGTGTTTAAGGTGATCCCCTTTATTGAGGTCTGTCTATTTAAAACAACCCAACATATCGGTTGGTCGAATGGATATGATTTCTGGCAATATGTTTGGATGGGGCCTTTCGATCAAAGCATAAAAAAATTAAGCGTTGCTCTTGCACAGATCAACATGAAAACAAACCTATTAAAAAAAGCGAGTGAACAATTGGAGGAATCAATATGACCCATGATCAAGACAACGTAACGGAATTACAAAAAACAATCGATACAAAAAATGCAATGCTAGCCGAGACGAGCGAAGCGCTGAATTTACAAATCAATAAAATGGTTTAATTGAGGCCCTCTTGAATGACAAAATTGAAATAATTAATTCGTTAGAGCAACAACAAGAGAGTTTGAAGCAGGAAGCCTTAGCATCAAATAAAGAACTTGAGTCCTTACGTAAGCTTTATAACCGAACCAAAGATCGCTTAGATCGAATCCAGGAACCTGACAAAGACTAATGACCCCTACCCTAATCACTCTTGATGTTGACCAGTTAAAACCAAATGCATTTCAGCCAAGGAAAATGTTTGATGAAGAAGCCCTTAGTCAATTAGCTTCCTCAATACAACACAATGGCTTGTTACAACCCGTTGTGGCAAGAAAAACAAAGGATGGTTATGAAATTGTCGCGGGAGAACGGCGATGGCGCGCTTGTCAAAAAGCTCAGATACACGCCATCCCTGTCCTTCTTAGACACTTCTCTGATGAACAATCGGCGATTGCTGCTATTAGTGAAAACACAGATAGAGAAAACCTATCATTGATGGAGTTAGCCCATGCATTCCATCGCTTAAGTGATGACTTCAATATGACCCAGAAAGAAATAGGAGAGATATATGATGTGCATGAGAAAAAAGTAACTCATGTATTACGAATATTATCGCTAGACAAAGAGGTTCAAGCGCACATCGAAAACAAGCTATTAAGTTTAGGACATGCAAAAATCATCTTATCTGCTCCAAAACCAGAGCATATCCAACTTTCAAATGCCGCCGTAAAAAACCAATGGAGCGTTAGAGAACTAGAAAAGCGAGTTAAGTTGCTGCTATCCCCTGCCCCACCAGGGCCTAAGAAAAACTCAAAAGATACGGATATTATAAAACTTGAAAATGAGCTTGGTCAGACCGTTGGACTTCCTACCCAAATAGAGTACTCAGCATCCGGCTCTGGAGAAATTAGTTTTAAATTCTCAAGCCTCGAAGAATTTGAAGGCTTGCTGATAAAATTACAATCAAATTAAGCGGAACACGAGATGAATTTACTCGCTATTAAACGCTTTAGTAAAGACATCAACGTTTTTAAACCGAACCATTATTTCACCTGATTTCAGTTTTTTTATCTGAATTGGCGATAAGTATGTTTGGGCAAATTGCTGTTCTAATGACAACAGCTCTTCATCTACAACCACGACTTTTGACGCCTCTATGTCAACACCTTTAAGTATTTCCTTAACCAGCGTTTCAACCGCTCTTACTGTTAATTTTTCTGACAAGCATTTCTTTAGAACTTGCCCCTGCTCATCGACATCCAGCGGCAACATCGCTCGCGCATGACCCATTTCAATTTCACCTTTTGCCAAGGCTGTTTTACATTCTTCAGAAAGTTCAAGCAGCCTCAACATATTGGTGACCGTACTACGCGAACGACCTACGATCGCAGCAACTTTCTCATGTGATAACTCAAATTCTTGAACAAGTCTAAATAGGCCTTCTGCTTCATCGATTACATTAAGATCTTCACGCTGTATATTTTCTACTAAAGAAATCACAAGCTTTGTTCTTTCATCTACTGAATCTTTAATGATGCAGGGTACGATCTCTAAATCTATAATATTTGCGGCACGCCACCTCCGTTCCCCAGCAATGATTTCATAACGATTATTGGGCAAAGAACAAACGGCCAACGGCTCGATCACACCCTGAGTTGAACGAATGCTTTCCGCCAACTCTTCAATTGTTGTGTCATCAAAAAATCTTCGTGGCTGAGACTTGCATGGCTCTAGTAATTCAGTCCTTAGGTAACGAAGTTCATCTTGTTTCGGACCCTCGTCTTCTTTCACCCCAAACGATGCCAGTAAACGCTCTAGCTCAACATTCGTATTCTGCACTGGCTTTTCGCCAACGGGAATCCCTTTTTTTAAGCCTTTTCCTATTCGCTTGACCATCGGTCATCCTTAATCATGAAAATCATTGTTGCTCGGCATATAGGTGATTTAATGTTTTCAAGCAGCGGGTTGAGCAATTTCAAACGATAAACTAACCCGTCCACAAGCACTGACGTATCATCTGAAAGTAACACGCCGTCCCTTATTTTTTTGCTTTTGTATTCAAAACTCTCATTCTCAATACCATTTAAAATAACATCCTCACCCTTTTCTATAAAAGCCTTAAGCCCCTCTTCAAAAAAAACAGACCGCTTCCTTTCGCTTATATCGTTAGCAACCATTAACAAAGAAAACGCGTGCTTTAACCCAGTAGGGTTAAAGAACTTTACTTGTCTTTTTGACATTCCTGCTCCAACTTAGCGACAAACGCATTCCAACTTTCATGCACTTCACCAATCGAGTCTTTATTAACACCTGAAATATCCTCTCCGAAGCGCTCCATAATGGACAAGCAAACTGAGGGGTTTTTAATTTTGGGTGTAGATATTGAGCGTCTTTGGCGGCCCGGGGCTTTTGCCTCCGGTTTAACATTTGTTTTAGGCTCTTCAACACCCATCTTTTCATTAATAATTCGACGACATTCTGCATCGCTTAATTTTGAGAGCTTTGCTGCCTCAGTCCTGTTGTCTATAACCCCATTAGCTATCGCATCCATTAACTCCTCTGAGCCATGCTTTAAAATAGCTAACATTTCTTGCATAGAGTTTCGCCCTATACCCAGCTCAGAAGAAATCACAACAGCTTTCGCCTTGTTAATGTCATAACCTAATTCTTGAATAGCTTGAGACAGGGAATCTAACCGTTGATGCAACGTTAGGATTTCTTGGTGCGCATTTTCTGAGTACTGTGTTGCTTTAAGAAGGCCTTTTGAGCTAGAAACGATTCTTGAAAAAATCCCATGCTCACCGGCTAATATAGACGCTATATACCGCCTATGACCGTAACGAATTGAATATTTATCCCTCCCCTCGCTCTTAACCTCTATCGGCTGTAATACACCAAAACTCCTAATATTATTTCTGAGTGGTATTAAACGTTTAAAAAATTCCTCTGCCCTACCCTTGTGCGGGCTCTTTGCGCACACCTTCTCAATCATAGCGGCCATTTCATCATCAAATTTGCTAACGATAGCTTCGTCATAATCGGCATGCGAAGGATCTATAACCATGAAACCTCTCTTAATAGATAAAAGAGGCTTTATACTTAACCCTTTGGTTCGCGGGTTCTCAGGATCTAATGCAATCTCTCCCAAGGAGATTAACTCTATATTCCCCCTACCCTGCTCGCGCTCCGCATAATATTTAATCTTATCAGCGCCTAGACGTGATGCTCGCTTAGGCTTGTTTTCTGACCCGACTTCATCGGTGCTCAGCGTTTTTGACGATTTTTTAAATAAAGCCATATTTACCTCTGTTATTTAGGAAACAACTTATTTTCAACAAACTCACACAGTTGAAAAGCTTCCTTTTTTGCTTCGGGATAGTTTGAAAACTTCCAAATAGTATCGGGCAAAATACCCGGCTTATCTATAGTTGGAAACGCTATTCGCTGACCAATATAAAAATCTGTCATCAGCCCGCCGATGAGTGGATCATTTCTCATTATTTCGAGATTTTCTGCATGGAGTTTGGTGCCCATCTTAACCATGTTAGGAACAATACCTAGCACTTCAATAGGGCTATCACGGTAACGTCGTTCCATCCTCTCAAATTGAAGCATGCTACGCAGACCATCCATTGGTTTCTCTTCTGGTACAACAGGGTATAAAACATGTGTTACGGCACGCAGAACAGACCTATTGATAGCCCCCTTTCCTGGGGGAGTATCAATAATGATTAAATCATAGGATTCTTGAACACTTGGGTCATTAAAGAATTCTTTTAGACGTTCATAAATCATTTCTTTTACTTCATCCGAACGGACCATCTCAACAGCTTGAAGAGCGGAACCAACCGCCGGTAATATCTCAAGGTTATCGAACCGTGTTGGATACGGAGCAATAATTGGGTCATCACCATAAAAGATGTCAGCAGAACTAGAAATACCATTCCAACCTTCCGTATCAGGATCATTTTCATCGTAATCAGGATGCGTCGGTGGAATCTTATATTCGCCAGATACCGAACTTGACTCTCCCATATCAAGTAAACTTTCAGAGGCGTTCTGTTGAGTATCCAAATCAATTAATAAGACACGCCTTGGAGTCTTAGAAACATGTCCTAAATACTGCGCCAATAAAACAGAGAATAGCGTTTTACCCACCCCTCCCTTCCTTAAGGCGACGGCCATAACAGGCAAACCGTTATACATACTCATGTTAAATACCTTTATTTATATTGAAGTTAACGTTACTTTGATTTATAAGATACAGTATATTGTAATTTTTTCAAAACTTAATAAGTAGCAACCTAATTAAATTTTAATTAATTAATAGAATTATATAACTATAACAATGACTTACAAGGATAATGACAAAATGCACGGGGGGGTGCATTTTTCACCGGGGCCGGAGCAAGAGGCTCCTTTCTTTACTATCGAAGACCCTAAACGCTTCAACCTCTCCTCTGTTTTAAATAGCAAAAGCCTTGAATTAACCGCCCAAGAAATAAGTTTTGTAACCGCTGTATACGATTTGTGCGCAATGGAATCGTCTCAAGTAATCGACATTGGTTCCTTGAAGATTTTCATATCTCAGGACGAACAGAAGACTCGTGTTTTAAGTACCTCAGCGTTACGAAAAAGATTGAGCGTGTTGATTAAAAAAGGCGTTTTTATACAGACAACACTAGAAAAGAAAAAGAACCCCAAAGCTGGTCGCGCCTCCTCTCTCTTTGTCTTACAAAACAATACTGAGAACACTAACAAAGAAATAACCAAAGATGCTATTCCTTACGATTTGTCCATAAAGGTAAATACCAAATCTGACTTAATGCTAAGGGAAAATCAGCCTCGTCGATTTGATGACTTCTGGTGCCAAATTATCACCGGCATTTTACCCATAAACGATCAAAGTAAAGCTCAGCACATCACTGGGAAGATAAAATATATAAAGGGGTATATCCCCGTAACAATTACATCTCAATCTGATTCTAGGATTCCAACCATACGTTCAATTAAAACCGTCATTGCGATGCTTACACTGGTTGAGATAATTATAAAAACCAGAAAACTAGAAACATCCCATATTCAAACTAACTTCACCCTTCACATCAAAGATATCTTATATTTGATGGGGCTAGAGAATAAAGGCGCTAATCGTAGGAATATCTTGCGTCATATTGTTGAGTGGAGCAAAACACAGTTTAAATTTGAAGAGCTTCCCCATGATGTATTAGAAGAAATAAACAAAAAATTCAAAACACAAAGTTACGGGTTTTCAACTCACCAGCTCATACAGCAGTTAAGAGGTGTTGGCGTCAAATCAGAGAATCAGAAGACGCCCTCTATTATTCAATTCGAGTTGCCTTTAGATTTAGTAAACCGTATTACTGATGATAGCGTTACTAACCTATTTACCATCTCACCATCAATAATGGGTGAGCAAAGTCCGATGGCGATTGCTTTACATTTATATTGTAGGAAGAAAATAGGGCACCGATCACATGTCTTATCACCGACAATAAAAACACTTTGGGGTGATGTCCAATCATCAATGAAGTTTAAAGACTTCAAGGCTTCCCTAAATGACTTTCTTGAAAAAAGACAAGAAGGTAACCCAGAGGACGAAGAAGAAGACAACTCTGTAAAAATTGCCAAGATTCACGGTTATGTTATCAGCAAACATAAAGATACGATTGTGTTCGCGGTAGATGCAGAAGATCAGTATGTGGGTAGTAACTCGAGACATAAAAAACTCAAGCAGAAGGCCGAACGAGAACTATCTAGCAAACTATCAAAAAAATACAGTAAGAAATAAGGCGGGCATGATACCTAAAAAATTCCAACAATTAAGAGTAGAGCTGCAATGCCATTAAAAACCACAATAAATTAACCAAAGAAGTTAAATAATCTTTAAAAACATGTCTGAAATTGCCAATAAACAAAAAAACATTCAATTTAATATGAAATGTTACAAAAACAATCAACTTTTAAAGGTTATCCACAGTTATTTTATACACAGGGGATTCCAACAATTGAAAAAGGGATTCCAACAATCAAAACTAGGTATTCCAACAATAGGCGAGGGGATTCCAACAATTAAAAACCTCTGTAACATGTTGAATTTACAGACTTTTAAATTTTACTATTAGTTAAAAGAATATTAATAAATAAGATATTCATATACTGTCCGTCTTTGACGAACCGTTTTTTTAAAAAGGATAAATAGTGTCACGTGACACCATTATGGAAAACATGAACATAATGTGAATGTTGCACTGCAATTAAAATTAATTGATAATAAAAAAGTCAGCAATGGAGTTTGAAATGGAATTTGAACAAAAAGTCATACATTTCCTTTTGGCAGAAGGGGAGTACAGGGATAGTAGATTACGACCGGATGATATTAAGAAAATATCAGCTTTACGCGCTTGTAAACTTATCAATGTCGAAATAAATTCGCAACCGATCAATGCCTTCCAGCCACATAAAAACGACGCTCAATCATTATTACCCGAAAGGAAAGCGCAGTATGCTTTCATTTGTTTTTTATCAGAATTAGATGATGAAAAAGCCTTGGAACTTACCTTAAGTCCAAAAGAAATCATCAAACTACGCAGCTTGTCATACATCGATATTGTTCACCTGACCAATACCTTGGGAAACAACATTGTAAAAGTCAGTGTAAATACAAGAATGTTGGAGATGGCTATCCATCAGCGCCAAAAGAGTCATAAACGTCAAACACTCATTGAGGAGCTCGTAAAGGCTGGAGCATCAAAGCTTTACATGAAAGAGGTGTATTTGCTTCCTCCAAAAAAATATAAATTTCTTAGAAATGCATATCAACTTGAGAAGGCGTTTGGTCGGCCAGGCTTACTTTCAGATGAAGAGGCCCTTGCTGTATACAACCTGTGGTTAAAACATTCACCCTTACCAGAGGGTGAGGCCTATTTAGAAATATATAAAGAAATTAACAGCATCTCAGAAAAACAAATCAACATAAGAAATATTGTTAAGGCAGTACAAGAGTTTAGTGGAGAGAGTTCAAATGCTTTATAAACTTGCTCTACTAACCATTGCGCTACCAATCCTTACAGCATGCCAAACGGTTCCTACAGTCAATGATGTGACAGAAGCAACAACGTCGGCCATCGATAGTGTTGTGAAAACATACGAAGAAACTAATATAAGTGAAAAACTGGCTTCAGAGAACGTAAAGCAAACAGCACAAGACATATTAGATGCTACGCAGCTGAGTAACTTTGTTCAGTTACCAGGGAATACTAAAGAAGACGAGTTAAAGAAAAAGGGCTACCTAATTGTGTCATCAATGGGGGTCTGGCGATCAACACAACGCGGTAGGGATAATATGACTTATCCTGGTCATACGGTTAATTATGATGAAAGGTTAGAGCGTAAGGTTCAACAAAGAATAGGTTCTATGTCACCTGGTGAAATTATTTCATGGGAGCAACCGTATTGGGGGGCTTTGTGGATACAAGATGTACAACGTTTTTCTGACTCAACGGGAAAACAATGTGTGAACTACAAAATAGGGACACCCCATCGATATATGTCATTGTTATCAGCTGGTTATGGTGTAAGGACGTGTTTAAACCATGCAACAGGGGTATACGAACCAGAGGAGGTTACGTATCGAGAGATATTGCCGCCATCGCCAATACAAGATTTTGGACCTTTCTCCATTCCCGGAGAGCGTATTGATACATGGAACTCTTAGCGTATGAGCAATAAAAAACACGAGGACTTTAGTAAAGCTGAAAGTGAGCGAGATGCACTCATTGCTGGAACGGGGAATCAATACAAAGTAGCCCAAGACGAGAATGGGCTGTTCTATTGCGAGCCATCTATCAAAGCAAGTAATAAGGACAGCGTTAGAGAAACGCTGGAGCTGCACCCATCAAATAAGCTCGTGATAAGTTATATGGTTCCGTTAGTCTTTGGACTTCTAATTTATGTAAAGTCCGAAGAGTTTACGGTAGCCATTGTCCAGATATTGAATAATAAAGGCATACTTGAGATTGTTGAGAAAATAAACGGTAGCTTTGAATTTATTGGTGCAGCATTATTTGGGCTGACCTTTTTAAAGTACTTACATGCAATTTTCTCAAAAACATATTTGATCGATGCGGAAGGAGTGCGGCTCATAGATGGATTCTGGGCAAAAGACACAAAAATCATTAAATACAAAGACATAAAGACACCAACCTTAAAAAAATCATACTCCGATAGGTTGCTTAATATAGGGACACTTATGTTCTCGTCTTCAGGAACAGGTACGGTCGACATGATCTTCGAAAAGATTGATAATCCTGATGAAGTTTTGGAATACATCATCGAAAAAGATTAAATTGTTAAAAAACACAAATAAATAAATCCCATTTATTATTGAAGGGAAGCTCCCTTAATTAGATTATAGCCGCTCATATTTAGTGGATAATCTAATGAAAAAACACCTCACACTTATGTTGTTAACAGTCGTTATTAGCGGCTGTGCCACAACTCAACAAACATCACCACAAGCGTCACAAGACATAACCGAGCCTGTTCAAGGCACAGCAGTAGAACTGGTTAAACAACATCTGGTGGACACTAAGCGCGTTAAAACGGATCGCTATACATCTGTAGATCTAAAACCATTACCGGAACAACTAGACTTGCTGAGTGTCGTTATTTCTACAAAAATCCCGAACGATATTGATACGGTTAAGCAGGCTGTCGAATTTTTGTTAATGAGAAGTGGGTACTCGTTGCTAGATATTAGTCAACAAAGTGAAGAAACCCGCATCATGATGAGCAACACGCTACCAGAAGCCCACCGAAATATTCAGTCAATGCCGCTTAGAAGTGCCTTATCTATGTTAGCGGGGCCGGCTTTTGATCTAAAAGAAAACGATGTATATCGCTCAATTATATATAAAAAGAAGTAAAGGATAATCATGCAAAAGCTAACCAACGTGTTATCAACTATTGTCATAGCGGCTTGTCTTCTAACATTGAGCGCATGCAGTGATGACGTAGAAACAACAGCACAAGATCCTGCCGTAGAAAACGCTATCGTTTATACCCCCGCGGATAATAGAAAGGAAATTGAGGCGCTAAAAGCTCAAATAGTGACTTTATTGGCGAACGAAAAAAAGGTGAATTTGACTGTTGATGGAAGAATATCAGCGCTTGAAGCTAATGTTTCAAACATCGAGGTAGCAGTAACCAAGAACACAGGTTTATTTGAATCTCTCAAAATTCAATTAAGTGGCGTAAGTAACAAAGTTACTGATTTTTTTAAACCAAAGAAAAAAGTAGCAGCAAAAAAGACATATAAGAGAAAGAAGAAGAGGGTAGCAGCAGTATCGAAGCCTAAATATAAAGTGATTGGGGTTGACCAATGGGGTGCTTATCAATATGTACAGCTAATGGATACCAAGGGAAATCTAAGGTTATTAAGAAAATCTGAGTCTGTTGATGGGTGGGAAGTAAATAAAATATCGAAGAAGAAAGTTGTCCTTGTGAATAGCAAAGGGGTGCTAATGGTTCTAGTGCCTCAAGCATAAGCTTATGACAACGAAGTTACAGTTCATAATTGCTTTACTGTTGACACTGATCAACCAATCAATATTTGCGGTTGAACAAAGCCAAACGAAACAGTCTTCTTATAAGCAAACCTCGGTTGATAAGAATAGCAATATACGAACGCAGTGGGGTCTAGATGAAACTGAGTGGGGACGCTATCAAGAATTGATGAAGGGCATCCGTGGAAGTTTAAGTGTAGATAATATTTCCCCATTAGAAGTGTTGGGGATTCATGCTGAATCAGAACAAGATCGTAAAAAGTACGCAATGGCATGGGCCAAGGTGATGAAGGAGGATACTGAACGTGTTCTTCGTTTTCAGTTCGCTTTTGATGATGCGGCTCGTCAAATCAATAATCGCAACAAAATGATTGATATGACCAAGCTCAATAAAATAAGAAACAAACCTAACACAAACAAACAGGCTATCCAATCAGGCGATAGGGTGGTTTTGTTTATCAAACATAACAACTGTGGTTCATGTGAGGTCAAAGCACGGATGTTACAAAATAGTGTTAAACGTGAAAAGAACGTCCAGTTTGATATCTTCTTTGTTGATACCGAAAAGGGTACCGATGATAAAAAAATTCGAGACTGGTCTACACGAGTAGGACTAGACAGGAAGATGTTGATCAAGGGCAAAATCACCATTAATCATGATAAAAAACTGATCAACAAATACTTCGGGTTTACCTCGACAGTACCCGTTGCAGCAGTCATTAGAAACGATCAGATCAGTAAAATATAAATGACTAAAATAATCAGCATAAATAAGCAAAGCGAGGATTATTTCCAAGCTAATTGGAGCCGTGTTTTTTCTAAAGACGATAAGGATATTGTCGCTCTAAGAAACCTTAATGGTATTAAAGAAACCAAGCACGCTGAAGACCTCAGGTATTACCCGTTTACTTGGGGCGTAATTATTGAACGAAGAATGGAGTTATCTGTCATCTGGGATGTTTGCTTGTACCAAGTGAACAAGGTAAAAAACGCACTAACGATAGAGCAGGTCAAAAAACATATTTTCGTGATATTGGAAAAGCTCATCCCTGAATATACCGATGAAGAGCCTATCTATTTTAATGCAATGAAACGTAAATGGGTCGTCTATCCGGGTGCTACTTTCAGCGAGATCACAGTGGCCTTTAAGATAGAAAACGAAGATGCCGCAAGGCAATGGATGGGGGAGGTGATGATTGCTAAAATCCTAGATCAAGTGCAACAAGCGCTATATATTCCTCAAGACACACAAAAGTCACCGTTAACCGCGTGAAGATCAAATTAATTTTTGGTGTGTGTTTATTTCTTATAGCAGGGCTATCGTCAGCGTCTGTTAAAAACATTAGCGTGCCAACAGGGTATGTGAAGGTTGCGCGGGCTTATGGAATTCCACCCAAAATATTCTTTTCTATTGCATTGGTTGAAAGTAGAAAAAGTATCCATGGAACAAAGGTGATGCCGTGGCCTTGGACGTTAAATGTTGAGGGTAAGTCCTATAGATACGCAACGAGGAAAGAGGCATGGTTGGCATTAAATTCATTCGTTAAGGATAAAAGAATAGTCGATATAGGTCTAATGCAGGTCAACTGGCGGTGGCACAAAAAGAAACTAAAAACCACGTGGTTAGCTTTTGACCCATTTCATAATATGCGTGTTAGCGCGCAAATCCTTAAATCCTGTTATGACGCTAAAAAAACATGGTGGGTTTGTGTGGGACGCTATCATTCACCAGGGCAAAAAGCCGCACAAAAGGAACGAGCGCAGCAGTATAGAGAGCGCGTAGCAAGACAGTATAGAAGGGTCGTTTAATGATGGTTAAAACAGCACTATTAATAGTGAGTATATGCGTGTCGTCTTCATTATTAGCGGCTCCGACGGTTATTTATGATGCTGGTAATACGGAGTCCATAGCTCGTTATACAGACATTATTAAAATATATAACCCAAAGAAAAAACTGCCTTTAAAAGTATTTAACCCACTTCCAATTGTAACGTCAAACTTAACACCGGGGCTTGTTACTAAACGCACTATCAATCAACCCTATTTATCAAACCCGATGTTTATTTTTGGTTCAGATCCATTTTCCTTGAAATGGTTACAAAATAATAAGCCGTTACTCCAAAGAATTAATGCCATTGGTATTTTGGTGAATGTAGAGACTGAAGAACAGCTTAAAAGAATAGTAATAATGGGGAAGGGTTTAAAGATCATACCTGCACCTGCAGTTGATTTAGCAAAGCAATTAAAACTCACCCATTATCCGGTTTTAATTAGTAAGCAACATATAGAGCAATAATGTCGTCAAATACACTAGAGGTAATGTTACGACCTAAAGTTGAGATTTGGGTTGTTGTATCAAGCTTGGCAGCTTCTGCAGTAGCAGCAATGGCACCGTGGGCGCTCATGATGACCCCACAAGTTGCTGTAGCTACAGCAGTGTTTCTTTTTCTATTTGCGATTTATCGAGGAAGGCAGTTAGTCACGGTTTGGAAGTATCAAAAAAATCTTAGGAGAATGCCTACGTTCTCTTTAGCCTCTAAGGATATTCCCGTTTCAAAGAATAAATTATATTTAGGTCGAGGTTTCAGATGGACGCAAATGCATACTCAGCGACTTAAAGAAACGTTACACCCAAGCTCAAGAAAATACATTGATATGCCACCGCTCTACTTATGGGCGAGAGACAAAGAAACGGCCTGGGAGCATACGTTTGGATTACGTTATATTTCGTCATTTTTAGCGTCGCAATCTAAATTAAATCCTGTAAAACCACTGCCACCAATCGGCGGTAAGCCTCAATTACATTCTGTGGGCAACAATGAAAAAAATGTCTTTATGTCATTGCTCGAACGAGTAGGGCATATGCTTGTTCTAGGAACAACTCGAGTGGGTAAGACACGGTTATCCGAAGTCTTCATCTCACAGGATATTAAGCGTGGCGATACAGTGATAGTGTTTGATCCGAAAGGGGACGCGGATTTGATGAAACGAGTGATAGGCGAAGCAAAAAAAGCTGGCCGTGAGAATGAGCTAACAATATTTCATCTGGGCCATCCAGAAATATCAGCTCGATACAATGGGATTGGGAACTTTAATCGTATTACAGAGGTGGCAACACGTACAGCTAATCAACTGGCAAGTGAAGGTTCTTCAACGGCGTTTAAAGAGTTCGGGTGGAGGTTTACAAATATCGTGGCACAAGCCTTGGTTGCATTGGGGCGTAGACCAGATTACGGGCAAATAGCACAACACATCCAGCAGATAGAAATCTTACTGATTGATTATTACACGCATTGGTTTAGTAACGATGCAAAAGAGGGTTGGGAAGAAGACGTTAAATCTATCAAAAGCAATATTAATGATAGAAACTTGCCTATGCCAATGAGAGGTAGGAATAAAGAAGCAATCGCATTGGTGATGTATTCGAATAAACACAGCATGAATGACATGGTGGCGAATGGCTTAAAGTCTGCGTTTGAATACGATAATGTTAATAAGCATGCAAAACTGACCCACTTTAGGGGTTAATCGGCATCGAATATT
>OJHE01000056.1_pt1 | contig 88291 bp, 90 predicted proteins | sample 1595221 | NCBI WGS metagenome assembly OJHE01 (sample SAMN05416831, study PRJEB24817) | seawater metagenome | isolation source: Sea water | place: Canada:Atlantic | collected 2013-07 | reverse complement strand
CGGCAAGGGCGTGACGGCGGAGCTGCCCCCGCCTCCCCCGCCGGCACAGGCGCCGAGCGCAACCACGGAGACGCTCAGCATGGCAATCGCCAGGAGGGAGCGCGGGACAGGCTTTACATGATTTTTGGGCCGAAGCAGGGTCATGCACATTCCTCACAGAGCGGCACGTTGTTTTCCCGCGCCTCGCATACTGAAAGAAATATTTCACCCGAAAGATAAAGAAGGGGCAAACATTTCCCTCAGCTGGTCAGGAAAACTCGACCCGCTCCTGGGAGAAATAGAACAGCGACCGCGTCTCTTCATCGATCGTGTCATTATGCGCTTCCAGCAGCTTGTGCATGGCATATTTCCGGTCTTTCAGCGCGTGGTCGAAATCAGCCTCGATCAGCCGGTCCACGCCGGTCCGGACCATCGCATCGCGCACTTCCATATACAGCGTCAGCGATCCGCCAAGGAACATGGATTCATAGGCGATCTTGCTGGCGATCTTGTCGTGAATATCGGAATACTGGAACTGGCGCTCCATCACCGATTTGCGCTTGCAGATGAAATCGATCTCGTGCCGGTACTCCGGATGGCGCAGGTAGAAATTCTTCAGCGCAGTCATTTCCGTGTCGATCCGGGCCTGCACATCGTCCGGCAGGGATTCACTGAGAATGATGATGATATCAATATCTGACCCCTTAACCATCTCGCCGCTGGCGACGTGCTCGCGCGGCTCATTATGGGCGAGATAATAGGCCAAATCGCCTGCAATGAAGGCGCAGAGCTGGCTACGGATATCGCGGCCCAGCGTCACGAAAACCTGCTTCATCACGGCTTGGGCCACCGACAGTTTCTCGCGGCTGATTTCCCGATGCATGTTCGACAAGGTGCCCTGCCGTTCAATCATCTTGTCCCGCTGGCCCGGCAGGCCGAACAGCGTGAATGACAGGAAATCCCGTAAGATGGAGGGGCTAAGCCGGACCTGGTCGTCGCGCGTGATGTCGAAGCGCAGGTAATAACTGGCGAAATGGGACACATGCAGCTTACGGCTCTGGTAACAGGCCTGCCACAATGCCAGATTTGGTACATCGTACAGATCCTGTGCCAACTCCTTGCCGAGCCGGGGGCCCTTCTCGGCCAGATTGGCCTCGATCCGGGCTTCAATGTCTTTCAGGTCATAACTGGCCATTTGCGAACCTTCCGCTACCCTTTGGAGATAGGCTGGTTCAGGAGCGCGTGTCCAGCAAGGTCAGGAGATAGTCGCGATACTCGTTCTTGAACTCGTGCGCCCGCTCACGCATCTCCGCGTCGGTAATCAGGCCGCGGCGCCAGGCGACTTCCTCCAGGCAAGCCACTTTCAATCCCTGTCGCTTCTCGACCGTCTGAACGAAATGCGACGCTTCCAGCATGCTGTCGAATGTCCCCGCATCGAGCCAGGTGGTGCCGCGCTGCAAGCGGCTCACCCTGAGATCACCCCGCTTGAAATAGGTCTCGTTCACGCAGGTGATCTCAAGCTCGCCCCGCGCGGAGGGAGTAACCTGTTCAGCGACCTGAACCACATCAGAGCCGTAAAAATAGAGGCCCGGAATGGCCCAGTTGCTACGTGGCTTTTCGGGCTTCTCTTCCAGCGAGAGCGGCTTGCCGTCCGCGTCCAGTTCAACAATCCCGAACCGCTGGGGATCGCTCACCTGATAGGCCAGGACCGCAGCACCATGGTCCAGTCTCGCGAGTTCCTGCAGCTGTCCGGACAGGCCGGCGCCATAGAAAATATTGTCCCCCAGGGCCAGGGCACAAGGTTGGCCGTCAATGAAATCCTGCCCGATGAGGAAAGCTTCCGCGAGCCCATTCGGGTCCGCCTGAACGGCATAGGAAATGGATATCCCCCACTGCCCGCCATCTCCCAGGAGGCTCTTGTAGGACTGGCTGTGCTCCGGCGTGCAAATGAGCAGAATCTCGGAAATACCGGCCAGCATCAGCGTCGCGATGGGGTAGTAGATCAGTGGCTTGTCATAGATCGTCAGCAAATGCTTGGAAACGCCGCGCGTCACAGGGTGCAGGCGGCTGCCGGCCCCCCCTGCCAGAATGATACCCTTCATGATGATCTCAACTCCCTGACCAAAACGCGGACAGTATCTTCGAGCCCGTCCGTCCAGACGGGCAGTGCTGTTCCAAATACACGCGTCGTGTCCGACATGTCGAGCCGGGCGTTCAGCGGACGGCGGGCCGGCGTCGGATAGTCACTGGTCGGGATGCCCTTGACCTTCGCCACGGGTCCACCATGCCGTGCACTGGCTTCGAAGATCCGACGCGCCATGCTCGCGCGGTCAGCCTCCCCGGATCCCGCCAGGTGATAGGTTCCCCAATCCTCAAAGCCCGGCCGGGCCGCCTTATCGGCGATCTGAAGCAGCGCTTCTGCCAATGCCGGCGCATGGGTAGGACAGCCATATTGGTCGTCCACCACCGAGACCTCATCTCGCGTCGTCGCGAGCCTCAGCATCGTGGTCACGAAATTGCTGCCGAAATGCGAGAATATCCATGACACCCGCACGACAAGCGAGCTTGGCGCAGCCGACCGGACGGCTAACTCTCCATCCAGCTTGCTCTGGCCATATACGCCGACGGGACACGTCGCATCCTGCGCCAGGTAGGGCGTGGACTTTTCGCCATCAAACACGCAATCGGTCGACAGATGAACCAGCGGGATCCCGCGTTCATGGCACAGCTTCGCCAGCGCTATCGGCGCATCGACATTCAGCGCCCGGCACAAAGCCGGTTCGAACTCGGCCTTGTCCACGGCTGTATAGGCGCCGGTATTGATCACGATACGGGGCGTGTGAACGTCGAGCGCTGCGGCCATCGCATTTGCATTCAGGAGGTCCGCTTCCTCGCGCCCGGCGCAATGGAGACCTGCTGCTCCGGCATGTGCCAGAGCCTGAGCCATCTGCCCGGATTTCCCGATCACGAGGATTTCGCTCATGCCTGCGTCCCCAGACGCTCACCCGCATATACGCGATCCTGTAGCGGCCTCCACCAGTCCGGATGGGCAATGTACCAATCCACGGTTTCGGCAAGGCCCGTCTCGAAATCGCGGGCCGGGGTCCATCCAAGCTCGCCTGCGATCTTTCCAGAATCAATGGCGTAGCGATAATCGTGACCGGGCCGGTCTTTGACAAATTCGATCAGGCGCTTGTGCGGGGCGCTGTCCGGACGACGCGCGTCCATCAGGGCACAAATCGTCTCGACAATCTGGATGTTGGTACGTTCCGCGCCGCCGCCCACGCAATAGGTTTCTCCCGGCACGCCGTGCTTCGCCATTTGCAGCAGCGCGCGGGCATGGTCTTCCGTATGCAGCCAGTCTCGCACATTGGCGCCATTGCCATAGACAGGCAGCGTCTCTCCGGCGAGGCATTTGAGGATCATCAGGGGAATGAGCTTTTCCGGGAACTGCCTAGGCCCGTAATTGTTGGAGCAATTGGAGACAATTACCGGCAAGCCATAGGTATGGTGCCAGGCGCGGGCAAGGTGGTCCGCGCCTGCCTTGCTGGCTGAATAAGGTGAGGACGGCGCATAAGGCGTGGTTTCACGGAACGCCCCCTCATCCCCGAGCGAGCCGAACACTTCATCCGTCGAAACATGGATGAACCGGAACGCGGCCTTTTGCGGCCCTTCCAGTTCGTCATGAAAAGCCCTCGCCGCTTCCAGCATGGCGCAGGTGCCCGCGACATTGGTCGCAACAAACGCGGCCGGGCCATCAATCGACCGGTCGACATGGGTTTCGGCTGCGAGATGGAAAATTGCCTCTGGTGCGGTCTCTTTCACAATGTGGGCCATTCGCGGCGCGTCCATGATGTCGGCCTCGATCAGGTCGAGCCGACCCTCGATTTCGAGACTTTCGATGGAGGCGCGATTGCCTGCATAGGTCAGCTTGTCCACGACGACGATTTTCTGATCCGCCTCCCGGGCCAGGTAATGGCACAGCGCCGAACCGATAAAGCCCGCACCCCCGGTGACCAGCCAGGTCATCGCTCGCCCTCGCCTGCTGCAGCCAGCTCCGCGATCTCTGCAAGACGGGGAAGTTTCTGGTCCTTGCCGGACAGGATGCGCGCAGATGGTGCGAAGGGCCAATCGATGCCAATCGCAGGATCGTCGTGCGCAATGCCGCAATCATGCTCCGGCGCGTAATAGGCGTCCGTCTTGTAGACGACTTCAGTATCGTCCTCGAGCGTGCAGAATCCGTGCGCGAAGCCGCGTGGAATGAACAGCTGTTCGCCACCTTCGGCGGTCAGTTCAACGCCCATGGCCTTGCCGAAAAGGGGCGAGCCTTTCCGGATATCCACCGCCACATCCAGGATGCGGCCCTTCACGCACCGTACCAGCTTGCCTTGCGCATGCGGACCGGCCTGAAAATGCAGCCCCCTGATCGTGCCCCTGTCAGCAGACCGGGAATGATTGTCCTGCACAAAGGGGCCGGGGATCCCGGCAGCCGCGAACACATCTGCGCGGAACGTCTCGGCAAACCACCCACGGGCGTCTCCGAATCTCTGCGCGCGGACATGGATGACCTCACGCAGCAATGCATCTGGCTTGAATTCAAACGGCATCATTCCCCGCGTATGACAGGATTTGGCAATTCGGGGCTATAGCACGAACTGCATGAACGGCAATTGAGGCTACTCGACCGTCACTGACTTGGCGAGGTTGCGCGGCTGGTCGACATCCGTGCCCTTGGCCACGGCCACGTGATAGGCCAGCAATTGCAGCGGCACAGCCGCCAGGATAGGCAGGCTGATATCGTCGCCGTCAGGCAGGCGAATGACATGATCGGCGCGGTTGCCGGCGGCCTTGATGCCGGCATCGTCCGAGATCAGGATGATACGTGCGCCGCGGGCCCGAATTTCCTCGACGTTCGAAATCGTCTTTTCGAACAACTCGTCCTTGGGTGCCACGACGACAACGGGCAATCCCTTCTCGATCAGCGCGATCGGGCCATGCTTCAATTCGCCGGCCGCATAACCTTCGGCGTGGATGTAGGACACTTCCTTCAGCTTCAGGGCGCCTTCCAGCGCCAGCGGATAGTATCGTCCACGCCCGAGGAACAGCACGTCGCGGCACGATGCCAATGTCTGCGCGATTTCGCGGATCCCGTCCTGGGCTTCCAGCGCTTCGGTCACCTTGCGCGGCAGAGCCAGCAGGCTCTTGACCGCAGCGACCTCATCGCCTGGCAGCAAATGCCCGCGGGCCTTCGCGGCGTTCACGGCCAGAACGGCCAGAACCGAGAGTTGCGCGGTGAAGGCCTTGGTCGAAGCGACGCCAATTTCCGGGCCGGCATGGGTCGGCACAATGGCGGCCGCCTCCCGCGCGATGGAGCTTTCCGGCACGTTGACCACCGCCACAGCGGGCGTGCCGTTCTGGCGACAATAGCGCAGGGCGGCCAGCGTGTCGGCCGTCTCGCCGGACTGGCTGACAAACATCGCCGGGCCAGTCTGCGGCAGAACTGGCTCGCGATACCGGAATTCCGAAGCAATATCGGTTTCCAGTGCCAGCTTCGCTTTCTGTTCGAACCAGTACTTGGCAGTGTGGGCAGCATAGTACGCCGTGCCGCACGCGATCGCGACGGCGCGGTCAGCCCGGGCAAACATTTCGTCGGCCACTTCGCCCAGATCCAGCGTCTGCGTGGCCTGGTCGATATAGGGCAGGATGGAGCGGGCGAGCGATTCCGGCTGCTCGTGGATTTCCTTCAGCATGAAATGGTCATACTCGCCGCGTTCGATCAGGCCTTCATTCACGGCCGATTTCACACGCGGGCGGTTCACCCGGTCGCCATTGGCATTACGGATATCGTAGCTATCCGGCGTCAGGACGACCCAGTCGCCCTCTTCCAGATAGGTCACGTCCCGCGTGAGCGGGGCCAGCGCAATGGCATCAGAGCCGAGAAACATCTCGCCCTCGCCATAGCCGAGCACCAGCGGGCTGCCCTTGCGGGCGCCGATCAGCAGGTCCGTCCTGTCGGAAAAGATAGCGGCAATGGCAAATGCGCCGGACAGCTTCTTCAGCGCCGCTTCGAACGCGTCGACAGCGTCCATGCCATCCGCCATGTTCTGGTCGATCATCTGGGCGATGACTTCACTGTCCGTTTCGGACTCAAATGTGCGGCCCTGCGCCTGCATGTCTTCGCGCAGTTCGCGGAAATTCTCGATAATGCCGTTGTGCACGATCGCAACCTTGCCTGACATGTGCGGATGGGCATTGATCTCGTTCGGCTTGCCATGCGTCGCCCAACGTGTGTGGGCAATCCCGGTCGGCCCATCCACCGGCATGTCCGCCATGAGGGCTTCGAGATTGACAATCTTGCCGCTGGCCCGGCGCCGCTCAATGGTTTCCCCGGCCATGACGGCAATGCCAGCACTGTCATAGCCACGGTATTCCAACCGCTTCAGGCCATCAACGAGGCGACCGGCCACCGTATCTGTTCCTGTGATCGCAACAATTCCGCACATACTCTACCTCCATTCGGGTAAAGCGTATTTAGACTGCCGGAATCCGCCAAGATAATGACACTTTGTGTAGGAATGCGACAATCGCGGGGCGAGACCGCCATATGGCGGGCAAATTGCATGCTTTAGCTTTGCTGAACGATCAAATTATGGATGTGACACACATTCGGGTCTATCGCACACGCTGGCCCGCTATATTTGGGGTGACAACAACTTACCGATACCGATGATGCCTGAAGGACTGTACGCGTTTTGAAGACTCTCACCCACCTTGACAGACTCGAAGCCGAAAGCCTGCACATCATCCGCGAAGTGGCCGCCGAGTGCGAAAACCCGGTCATGCTCTATTCCGTGGGCAAGGATTCTGCGGTGATGCTGCATCTGGCGATGAAAGCCTTCTATCCATCCCGCCCCCCCTTCCCGCTGATGCATGTCGACACGACCTGGAAATTCCGGGAAATGATTGAATTTCGGGACCGCAAGGCGAAGGAGCTGGGGTTCGACCTTCTGGTTCATGTGAATGAGGAAGGCGTGCGCGACGGCGTAGGTCCGTTCAGCCACGGCTCCGCCGTCCATACCGATGTCATGAAAACACAGGGACTCAAGCAGGCCCTCAACAAGTACAAGTTCGATGCGGCCTTCGGCGGCGCCCGGCGCGACGAGGAAAAATCCCGCGCCAAGGAGCGCATCTTTTCGTTCCGGTCAGCTGAGCATCGCTGGGACCCGAAACGCCAGCGCCCTGAGCCCTGGAACGTCTACAACACCCGCATCAACCAGGGCGAAAGCGTCCGTGTCTTCCCGCTGTCCAATTGGACTGAACTCGATATCTGGCAGTATATCCGCCGCGAGAATATCGAGATCGTCCCGCTCTATTTTGCGGCACCGCGCCCGGTCGTGAACTGGAACGGTGTGGACATCATGGTTGATGACGACCGTATGCCGGAAGAGTTGGCAAAGACCGCCGTGACCAAGTCCGTCCGCTTCCGCACACTCGGTTGCTACCCTCTGACCGGCGCCGTTGAAAGCACGGCCGCCACGCTCGAAGACATCATCCAGGAAATGCTCCTGACCACCACATCCGAACGCCAGGGCCGCGTGATCGACGCCGACCAGTCCGGATCCATGGAAAAGAAAAAACAGGAAGGCTATTTCTGATGCGCCTCAATGACGACCTGATTGAATCAGATATCGCCGCCTATCTGGAAAAGCACGAACACAAATCCCTGCTCCGCTTCATCACCTGCGGATCCGTGGATGATGGCAAGTCGACCCTGATCGGCCGCCTGCTGTATGATGCGAAGATGATCTTCGAGGACCAGCTGGCGTCCCTCGAAAGCGATTCCAAGAAAGTCGGCACACAGGGCGAGAACATCGACTTCGCCCTCCTCGTTGACGGCCTCACCGCTGAGCGCGAACAAGGTATCACGATTGATGTCGCCTATCGCTTCTTCGCGACCGACAAGCGCAAATTCATCGTCGCCGACACCCCCGGCCATGAACAGTATACGCGCAACATGGCCACGGGCGCCTCGACGGCCGACGTAGCCATCCTGATGGTGGATGCGCGCAAGGGCATCCTCACCCAGACGCGCCGCCACAGCTTCATCACGACTCTGCTGGGCATCCGCAAGGTCGTCCTCGCCATCAACAAGATGGACCTCGTCGGCTACAGCCAGCAGGCTTATGACGATATTGTCGATGATTTCTATGCCTTTGCCGACGAACTTGCGACGGATCTCGAAATCCAGCCGATCCCGATGTCCGCGCTCGAAGGCGTCAACATTACCAGCAAATCCAATGAGACCGACTGGTATGATGGCCCGAGCCTGATGGACTATCTGGAAACCGTGCCAGTCGGCGACCGCCGCCTCAACACGCCTTTCCGCATGCCCGTCCAATGGGTCAACCGGCCCAATCTCGATTTCCGCGGCTTCTCCGGCCAGATCGCGGCAGGCAGCCTGCAGCCGGGCGACCGCGTGAAATCCATGCCCTCGGGCAAGCAATCCACGGTCCAGCGGATCGTTACGGCGACCGGCGATCTCGACCAGGCCGTTGCCGGCCAGTCGGTCACGATCACGCTGGATGACGAAATCGACTGCTCACGCGGCGACGTTCTTGTGTCGGCGGATGATCCATCTGAAGTCTCCGACCAGTTCCAGGCCCGCATCCTCTGGATGAGTGAGACACCCCTGCTGCCGGGTCGGCGCTACCTGCTGAAGATGGGCGCCAAAACCGTCACGGCCACGGTCAACGCCCCGAAATATGGCATTGATGTCAACACGTTGAACGATGTTCCTGCGAAGACGCTGGAACTCAACCAGATTGGCGTCACGACCCTCTCTCTGGACCAGCCGGTTCCCTATGATCCGTACGATGTCAATCGCGAGATGGGTGGCTTCATCCTGATCGACCGGATGACAAACGACACGGTCGGGCTCGGACTCGTTGACTTCGCATTGCGCCGTGCCTCGAATATTCACTGGCAGGCGATGGATATCGACCGGTCGGCACTGGCCGAACAGAAGGGCCAGAAGCCGGCCGTGCTCTGGTTCACTGGCCTCTCCGGGTCGGGCAAGTCGACCATCGCCAACGCCCTGCAGAAATTGCTGTTCGCGCAAGGCAAGCACACCTTCACGCTGGACGGGGACAATGTGCGCCACGGGCTGAACCGCGATCTCGGCTTCACCGATGCCGACCGTGTAGAGAATATCCGCCGTGTCGCCAATGTCGCACGCCTGATGTCCGATGCCGGACTGATCACGCTGGTCTCCTTCATCTCGCCGTTCCGGTCCGAACGCCAGATGGCGCGGAATCTGATGGCGGATGGCGAATTCATCGAAGTCTATGTCGATACCCCGCTGAGCGTGGCCGAGGACCGCGATGTGAAGGGGCTTTACAAGAAGGCTCGCGCCGGAGAGATCAAGAACTTCACCGGCATCGACAGCCCTTATGAGCCGCCCCAGGCAGCCGAACTCCGCATCGACACGGTGAACAATTCGCCGGAAGAGGCCGCCGAAGTCATCCTCGACTTCATGCGCGAAAAAGGCCTGCTGAACGGCGGATAGGATGAGACGACACCGCCGTTTCCGACCTTGCGGAGGCGGCGGGTCCTTCCCCGACGTCCCGGCTCGCCTTGCCGGATTTCGCACGCTAGGTGTCGTTACAAACGACAATAAGGGAGCGTGTCATGGCAAAAGGCGATCTGCCGGTTCTGGTCGGTGTTGGGCAAAGCCTCAGCCAGTGGGATGGAACAAGTGGGCCCGATGGGGCGCCGTCGCCACTGTCGCTCATGGTCGATGCATCCAAGGCGGCCGTCGCGGACAGTGGCGCGGAAACCCTCGCCACCTCCCTCGACACCATTGCCGTCGTGCGCATCTTCGAGGATTCTATCGGCAGCGCGCCGCACCCGCATGGGCATAACACCAACCTTCCCGGCACACTGGCCCGCGATCTCGGCGCAACGCCGGATTCCCTGATCTATGAAGCCGTGGGCGGCCAAAGCCCTCAGGCGCTGGTCAATGAAATGGCCGCGCGCATCCATGCGGGCGAGGCCGACTGCGTCCTGATCTCAGGCTCCGAGGCCAACCGGGCCTCCAAGGGCGCGCGCCGCAATGGCGTGGACATCGACTGGGCCGACAGCGCGGATGCCGCCTATGAAGATCGCGGCATGGGCCCCATGATGCTGTCGCGCGAAGAGATCAAGCACGGCATCATCGCGCCGGCCTATTTCTATGGCCTGTTCGAGAATGCCATTGCCGCCCGCGAGGGCCGCTCGCGCAGCCAGCACCGCAAGGCGATGGCCGAACTTTTCCAGCCCTTCTCCGCCGTTGCTGCAAAGAACCCGTATTCTCAATTCCCGGAGGAACGTTCGGTTGAGTTTCTCTCGACGCCGTCCAAGGCGAATTACGAATATGCCGATCCCTTCCTGAAATGGTTCATCGCCCAGGATGCGGTGAATCAGGGCGCTGCCGCGATCCTGATGAGCAGCTCGAAAGCTGACGCGCTCGGCATCGCGGAAGACAAGCGCGTCTACCTGCACGGCGCTGGTGAAGCGGCCGACGACCTGATCTCGCTGCGGCCCCGGCTCGACGGGTCATGGGCCATGCAGACCGCCATTGGCCGCGCCCTGCACCAGGCTGAAAAGACCACAGCCGATCTCCAGCATTTCGATCTCTATTCCTGCTTCCCGTGCGCCGTCTTCTCCTCAACCGCCGCGCTGGGTATCGACTGGAAGAGTGATCCGCGTCCGCTCACCCTGACGGGCGGCCTGCCCTTCTTCGGCGGACCCGGAAACAATTACTCCCTGCATGGCATCGCGGAAATGGTGGCCACGCTGCGAAGTGACCCGGCGAGCTATGGCCTCGTCCTCGCCAATGGCGGCTGGATGACCAAGGAAGCCGTCGGGGTCTATTCCGCGCAGAAACCGGCCCGTTTCGTACCGGCAGAGCCCTACGCCATGCCGACCGAACAGGTCACGCTGTGCCATGAGGATTGCAAAGGCACGCTGGAAACCTTCACCGTCACCCATGGCAAGGAAGGCCCCAAGAATGGCATCGCCTTTGTGCGTCTTGAGGATGGCCGCCGCGCCCTCGCCAACGCCTCCCCGGATGCGCTCGCAACGCTGCGCGAAGATGCAAGCCCCGTAGGCCGCAAGGTCGCCGTCACCGTGGACGCGGAAAAGGAACGCGGCACGTTCAGCTTCATCTGACCGATCTGCTTGCTCCGCTGACCGGTTTCGACCAATCTCCGGCACATGACGAAACACTTCAAGACATTCGGCGTGATTGGCGGCGGCGCATGGGGCACGGCGATTGCCCAGATGCTGACGCGCGAGGCTCAGGACGTGCTGATCTGGTGCCGCGAACCGGAAGTGGCCGAGGCTATCAATACGCGCCACGAAAATACGGTCTTCTTGCCGGGCGTGCCGCTGAACCCCGCGCTGAAGGCGACCTCCGACCTTGCCGATCTGCACCTGATGGACGCGTTGTTCTCGGTCGCCCCCGCGCAACATACACGCGCCACCCTTCAGGCTTTGAAAGAACATATCCGGCCTAAGACCCCTGTTGTGCTCTGCTCCAAGGGCATCGAGCTGAAGACCGGCGAATTCATGACGCAGATACTCGCCGACGAATTGCCTGAAGCCATCCCGGCTGTCATGTCAGGTCCGAGCTTCGCGATTGATGTGGCCAAGGGCCTGCCGACGGCTGTGACCTTCGCCATTGAGGATGAAGCGCTTGGCACCGAACTGATCGCCGCCGTGGCCACGCCAAACTTCCGGCCCTATCTCGCGCACGACCTGCTCGGCGCGGAAATTGGCGGCGCGGTGAAGAACGTGCTGGCCATTGCCTGCGGCATTGCCCTCGGCAAGGGCCTTGGCCGGTCTGCCCATGCAGCGCTGATCGCGCGCGGCAGCGCCGAGATGACCCGGCTCGCTCTCGCGCTCGGCGCCGACCGGGAAACCCTGTCCGGCCTCTCCGGCTTGGGAGACCTTGTCCTGACCTGCTCTTCCGAGACGAGCCGCAACATGAGCTGCGGCCTGGCGCTCGGAAAGGGTCAGAGCCTCGAAGACATCCTCGACGCCCGCAATGCCGTAACCGAAGGCGTGGCGACGGCGCCCGTGCTGAAACGGCTCGCGGCAGAGCGCGGCGTGGACATGCCGATCTGTGATGCTGTGGCAGACGTGGTCGAGGGCGTGATCAGCGTCGACGAAGCGATCCAGAGCCTGCTCATGCGGCCGAACAAGATGGAAACGGTCTAGGGACCGATCAGCGTCCTTTAACCGCCGCCAAGCCCATCAGGACGGCGATTTCACCAGCTCAAAATGGGACCGGGTTGTCGGTTTCTCGTCCGGAGAAACGACCAGGCCCGTCTTGATCAGTTCGATCATGTGGCCCAGCACCGACATGGCCGCCGCGGGGTGCAGGCGCTTGTCGACCTCGGCATACATAACCTTCACCATTTCCGGAATCGAGGACTGACCGGACCGCAACTGGTCAAGAATGGCCGCTTCGCGCGCGCGGCGGTGGTTGGCATATTCGGTAATGAATTGGTCGACAAAGTCGCGGCCCCGCACCGGGTCGCCATGCGTTGGCCATAGCGTGTCGAATTTCATCTCCTGGATCTTGTCGAGACTGCGCATATAGTCGCCCATGTCCCCATCGGGCGGCGCGACGACGGTCGTCGACCAACCCATGATGTGGTCGCCTGACAGGCAGGCATTCTCTTCGCGCAAGCCGAAACAGAGATGATTGCAGGTGTGGCCCGGCGTTTCGATCACATCGAGCGTCCAGCCGGGGCCGGAAATCACATCCCCATCGCCAACTTTCACGTCCGGCATGAAGCCGAGATCGTCCGCGCTGCCGAGTTCGCCCTTGGCCGTGGGGACACCGCAATTCTTCGCATAGGTCTTGCAGCCGGCCCATTCGGCAAGCGGCATGGCCAGCGGGGAATGGTCGGAATGGCCGTGGGTGACCAGGACATGCGTCACGGTCTCGCCTTCCAGGGCCTTCTTCAACGCAGCGAAATGGGTTTCGTCCATCGGGCCCGGGTCGATTACGGCGACCTCGCCATGCCCGACAATGTAGACCCCAGTGCCGACATAGGTGAACGGGCCGGGATTGTTCGCAATCACGCGGCGGATCAGTGGAGACACTTGCTCCACGACGCCATATTCAAACTCGATGTCGCGAACATAGGGAATTGCCATAATAGTCTAGTCTCTTGCAGCGATTCTGGCCGACCGGAGCGATCAGCGCTTCTTCGGTGCAAAGGCAACGGCAAAGGCCTGCGCCATGCGGCGGGTCGCCCGGAGCTTGGCACCCAGTTTGAGTGCCACAGGCGGGCCCATGTCCGTCTTGTTTGCATCGACGATATAGATTCGTCCGGTTGACCGGTCACGTAGGACGTCCACACCGCCCCAGTCCAGCCCGATAGATGCTGCAAAGCGCTCAATCACGGCAATTTCATCGCTCGTGTAGCAATTGCGAGGCTCGTCGAGCAAAACCTGGACGTTCTCGTTCAGGAAGCGGCGATCCAGCGGACGCCGCTTGCGGAGCACGATGGTGGGAGAGCCGGCAACGATGCAGCAGCGGAGATCTTCGACGAGACCGCCATCAATCTCATTGTCCACAAGTCGCTGATAGGTCTTGCCGGGGACGGGCGTATCCAGTGGGCCTTCGAGGATGCGGCCATCATGCGCAGCATTCAACTCGGATTTTTCGACCATACGGCCCTCATGGGTCGTAGGATCAACAGAGAGGGAATAGCCAGCCGCCTGTTCAAATGCCGCTGCGACGGTTGATTTCGAAATGTCGTCACAGGCAAAATTGAGCAGTCTCGCGCCCTCGCGAACGACCGGGATCGTATTGTCGGTCTCCGTAGAATCGTCGAACTGCATGACAATATCTGCGGTCGCGACATCGTCGATCAGCTTCGCGCCGGACACGTGCATGACGGGCCAGATGAAGTACCAGGGACGTGGCTTGTCGGGGTAGAAAGCAATCGTGGGGCGCTTGTGCCCGGTGACGCGGCGCCAGGTGCGCCAAGTCTGGGCAAAGAAGTAGAAACAGAACCAGGTGAAGATATCGTGCGCGAGGGAAAGCGTGAGCGGAACGCGATGTCCGGTCTTCTTCACCAGCATGGCGCCATCATCATATTTGAAATCGGTGATCCACAGACGATCGCTCATCCATTCCACTCCTGTTGCGCAAACGGCCACATGGCCTGCGCCTCCCTGTCTTGGCCTTCGCATGGCCGGTCTTCACTGACAACACACTTAATGCGGCGCAAATGTGAACATTTGATCACAAATTTTATGTGAGCCAGGATCAGAGCAGCGACTGCAGGCTGGACAAATCATAGCCTGCGTCTGCTGCAGCATCGACGATTTCCTGCCCCGTGCCCTGCCCGGAATGGGTCAGCGCCCAAGCGGTGATGCAGCGCGTGCCAGTGCGGCAATACGCCAGCACGGGCTGAGGCGCCTCGTTCAGAATATTGCTCATGCGTTCAACCACTTCAGGCGTCGGCGCGCCAGAAAACGGCAGGGCCACAAAGGTCAGACCCAATGATTCGGCCTTGGCGCGAATGGCACCCATCCGGGGCTGGTCAACACCGCCTTCGCCATCCGGGCGGTTCGCCACGATCGTTTTGAAGCCTGCAGCCTCGATTTGGGCAACATCCTCCTCATTGATCTGGGGGGCAACAGCAAAAGCTTCCGTAACGCGGCGAATATCGGCCATATTTTAGTGTCCCTGCCTGAGTCTGCGGTCTTGATCGGCTGTCGCTACAAGCTAAGGATTGCGGATCGTTATGCCAAGCGCCGGTGACGGCGGCATGATCAAATTCCTATTACCAGCAACGGAATAGCAAAAGAACGTGTCCTCTTTTCAACGTGTCATTAGCCGAATTCCGTGGGCCTATACGTTCAGGCGCCTACTGATAGCAATCCCCACAATGCTGGCCATCATCACGATGGCCTTCTTGATGATGCGGGCGGCGCCGGGCGGGCCGTTCGACGGGGAGCGCAAGCTGCCGCCTGCCACCGAGGCCGCGATTGCCGCCGAGTTCGGCTTCGACAAGCCACTCCATGAGCAATATTTTGACTATGTGGGCGGCGTCCTGATGGGCGATTTCGGGCCGTCCTACAAAACACTCGGCAAAAGCGTGAACGATCTAATCGCGGACGGCCTGCCCATTTCGCTGACCATCGGGTTTCTCTCAATGGGGTTGGGCATTGTGATCGGCACATTGCTTGGTGTGTTTGCCGGACTCAGGCAAAACACATCGGCGGATTACAGTGTCATGGGCATTGCGATGGCCGGGATTTCAATCCCGACCTTTGTCACCGGCCCGATCCTGATTCTCATCTTTGCCCTCGGGGCTGGCATCTTCGCCGTCGGCGGGCTGGGCACATATCCCAATATCGGCATGAACTGGCACAATATGACTCTGCCGGTGATCACGCTGGCCCTGCCGCAGATTGCGATCATCTCACGCCTGATGCGCGCCTCGATCATCGAGACCATGCGCTCCAACCATATCCGCACGGCCCGGTCCAAGGGACTGACGGAACGTCAGGTGATTGCCCGGCACGCTCTGCCAGCGGCCCTGTTGCCCCTGATTTCCTATGCTGGTCCGGCCATGGCCCGCGTGATGACCGGCTCGGTCGTGATCGAGAAGATCTTCGGCCTGCCCGGCCTCGGCTCCTATTTCGTCGATGGTGCGCTGAACCGGGACTACACGCTCGTGATGGGCGCCATCATTGTCTATGCAGGCCTGATCGTGCTGCTGAACCTCGTCGCAGACATCCTCTACGCCCTGCTTGATCCGAAAGTGAAGTACGACTGATGACGGATCTTGATCCTCTCCTCGACCCGACCGGACGCATCGAACCCGTCCAGAAAGCCATTGTGGGTGGCCGATCGCTCTGGGACGACGCCCGCACGCGCCTGTTCCGCAATCGTGCCGCCGTGATCTCCATGTGGATTCTCGGCTTTCTCGTCCTGTTCGCCGTGTTCGGCCCCTTTGTGTGGGTTCACAAATACAGCACGATCTCAGACCTGCGCACGATTGCCCCAACGCTCGACGGCATGCACCCGCTAGGCACCGATCTGCAGGGTCGCGACCTGCTGGCCCGCCTGATGATCGGGCTGCGCATCTCGCTGATGGTGGGCATCGTGGCAACCGCTGTCAGCCTCGTGATCGGGGTCACCTGGGGGGCCACCGCTGGCTATCTCGGCGGGCGCGTCGACAATTTCATGATGCGCATCGTGGACGTGCTGTACGCCCTGCCGTTCATCTTCTTTGTTATCCTGTTGCTCACCGTGTTCGAGCGCAACATCGTCCTGATCTTCGCTGCCATTGGCGCGATCGAATGGCTGACCATGGCGCGGATCGTGCGCGGCCAGACCCTCGCCATCAAGGGCAAGGAATTTATCGAAGCCGCCCGCGCGTCCGGCGTCAGCCGCAAGGGCATCATCCTGCGCCACATCCTGCCGAACGTGATCGGCCCGGTGGCGGTCTATGTCACGCTGACCATTCCGGTGGTCATCCTCGCCGAGAGCTTCCTGTCCTTCCTCGGTCTCGGCGTGAACGAGCCGCTGACCTCGCTGGGCGTGCTGATTTCCGACGGCGCCCACCGCATGGAAGAAAAGCCCTGGATGCTGCTCGCCCCGGCAATCACCATGGCCGTCACCCTGCTCTGCCTGAACTTCATCGGCGATGGCCTGCGCGACGCACTGGACCCGAAAGACCGGTAAATGTCACCGGGGCAAGAAGATATTCCTGCGAGGCAATTGCATCGCGGACGATATTTGCTAACCGAGAAGCATTGCATCTTGCCGAAGTACCAGAGTGACACAAAGGAACAGGGAAGACATGACTGAAACGATGAAAGAAAGAATTGTACCGGTCCTGCTTTGTGGCGGCTCAGGAACCCGCCTCTGGCCCCTGTCCCGCAAGAGTTTCCCGAAGCAATTTGTACCCTTTGTCGGTGAAGACACCCTTTTTCAGTCTTCGGCCAAACGTCTCAGCGGCGAGATCTTTGATACTCCGCTTGTTCTGACGAACGAAGATTTTCGCTTCGTCGTCCAGGAGCAACTGAATGCGTGCAACATACAAAATCAGGGCATCCTGATCGAGCCGGAAGCCCGCAACACCGCGCCGGCGATTTTAGCGGCGGCCCTGTACCTGGCAAAGACAAGCCCGGACGCCCTGATGCTTGTGGCGCCGTCTGATCATGTGATTTCCGATGCTCCTGCCTTCGAGCAGGCAGTCTTGGCCGGCTGTCAGGCAGCCCTGAAGGGAGACCTCGTAACCTTCGGGATCAAGCCCACCTATCCTGAAACGGGCTATGGATATCTGGACCTCAGTTCCGCCCCCGCGGATGGTGACCTCACGCCCATCAAACTGAACCGCTTTATTGAAAAGCCGGATGCGGAAAAGGCGCAAAAACTGGTCGCGACCGGAAACCATATGTGGAATGCAGGTATCTTCCTGTTTAGTGTGAAAAGCATTCTTGAGGCATATGATGCATATGCCCCGGACATGGTCCCGCCTATTCAGGCCTCTGTCGACAAGGCCCTGCGCGATCTGCATTTCTTGCGGCTGGAAGGCGATGCCTGGTCCAAGGCCGAGGCCACATCCATCGACTATGCCATCATGGAGCAGGCCGACAATATCAGCGTCGTGCCCTTCTCTGCGGGATGGTCGGATCTGGGCGGCTGGGATGCCGTCCTGCGCGAAACGGGCCCGGATGAAAACGGGGTCGCGCTAAGCGGCCACGCGACTGCGATCGATTGTTCGGATACGCTGCTGAGGTCGGAAGACAGCGGGCTGGAACTTGTCGGTATCGGCCTGAAGAATGTTATCGCTGTTGCGATGCCGGATGCCGTTTTGGTCGCAGATGCCTCCCGCGCGCAGGATGTCAAAGCTGCCGTTGCGGAATTGAAAAGAAAGGGCGTCCAACAGGCCGAACAATTCCCCCGCGACCATCGTCCTTGGGGATCATTCGAATGTATCGCCTCGGGTGACCGCTTTCAGGTCAAACGCATTTTCGTGAAACCGGGAGAATCCCTGTCCCTGCAATCACATCATCATCGTGCGGAGCACTGGATTGTTGTTGCAGGCACCGCCAAGGTTACCATCGGGGAAGAGGTCAAACTGGTGACCGAAAATGAGTCTGTTTACATTCCGATTGGAGCCGTACACCGTTTGCAGAATCCCGGAAAACAGCCTGTCATCTTGATCGAGGTTCAGACGGGCAGCTATCTCGGTGAAGATGATATCATTCGCTATGAAGACAAATACGCCCGAAACTGAACCTCGCGCGGCACATCTTTCCGGGTGCGGTTCCCCAGCTTGAGAATACGGGCCAAATTCCACTCGCCCTGATCGAGCCCCAGACTGGCAGCGTGTCCGGACCTGCAGGCATCGCCTATGCGGACAGCCAGCCTATCGGCAATGTCAATTAGCCCAAGGCCCCTTCGCTAACCTGCGGCTGCGCTCAGGATGCACCTTGCGCAAACCTGTATCGCTGCACTATCTCAGCGGAACACAGTTTTGGAAGAGGATGCCCGTTGGAATTATTTGTCTTCCTCTGCAGCCTCATCATCTTTGTCAGCTTTGCCTTGATGCCGCTCGCACGGCGTGCTGGGGCACCATTCCTGTTGATCGCGCTCCTGATCGGCATGCTGTTGGGTGAAGATGGCCCCGGACGTATCCAGTTCAGCAATTTTGACTTCGCCTTCGACCTTGGCAGTGTGGCCTTGGCGGTGATCCTCTTTGCCGGGGGACTGGAAACCGGGCGTAGCGTTTTCCGCTCTGCTGGCCCGCCCGCCTCGTTGCTTGCAACTATTGGTGTGCTGATCACTGGAGGAATCACAGGCATCGCAGCGTGCTTTCTTATGGATGTGCCTTGGCAAGTGGGACTCCTGCTGGGCGCAACCGTCGCCTCAACCGATGCGGCAGCGACTTTCCTGTTGGTCCAGCAAAGCGGTATTGGACTACGCCAGCGTCTCAAGGATACGCTTCTTCTGGAATCCGGTCTCAACGATCCAATGGCCATCTTCCTGACCGTATCACTCACAACGCTGGTGTCCTCAATCCAAACCAATGCCCCGGTCGACCTTGGCGGCATGGCCCTCTTCCTGGCGATGCAGGCGGGGATCGGGATTGTCGGCGGCATACTTGGCGGCCGCGTGCTCGCGCGGATCCTGGACCAGTTATTGCTGCCTTTGGGCACCTACCCCATCATGACGCTCGCAGGCGCCTTGGTCATCTTCACCGGCGTGTCGCTCGTTGGCGGCAGCGGTTTTCTCGCCGCCTATCTTGCCGGTGTCAGTCTCAAGGCCAGACTGAAGCGTCCGATCGACCGGATCGTCGACTTCAACGAGGCGTTCCAATGGCTTTGCCAGATGGTGCTTTTCCTGACGCTTGGCCTGCTCGTCACCCCGAGTGCGCTGTTGCAGGATATCTGGCCTGCCATCGGATGCGCGGCGGTTCTGATGCTCATCGCCCGCCCTGTTGCGGTCTTTCTCAGCGTGGGTTGGATGGGATTCACGTTTCGCGAAAACATCTTCCTCAGCTGGGTCGGCCTGCGCGGGGCAGTGCCGATCCTGCTCGCCATCTATCCCGTCATCACTCCCGGTCCAATCTCGGTCGGCTTTTTCAACATCGTCTTTATCATCGTGACGATCTCGCTGACCATACAGGGCTGGACGATCGCGCCTGCGGCACGCATTCTGCAACTGGAACCCAAGGCCCAGACTGCAGACCAGGCCGAGGCCTAGTGCAGCGCGATTTCGATATCGTCGAGCAGATTGCGCACGCGTTTGGCATTTGCGCCCAGATCTGAGAGGCCGACCCGGCTCGCCGAGCGCACATCAATGCGCGACCCGCCCTCATCCGTCGGCTGGATACGGATCATGACGTCATCCTTGAAATCGAACCAGAAGCTCGTCTCGGTCGCTTCGATCCGGCCAGCGTCCGTGTCGTCTGTCACGATCTTCCAGCCGCGCTCCTTCACCAGCATCAGGATGGCTTCGAAGGCGGCTTCGGGCGGCGCCGGGGTCACATAGGAATCGAGTTTCGGGTAAGGCGCATCAGCCCGGTCTTCCTGCACGGCAGGGTCGAACTCGGCCTCTTCCTGCAGTTCCGACACGAGACGCCCCGGCGTGCCCGGCCAGCGCTCTTCGGCATTGTCCGGCACAAGGGGGGCGGCCTCGACCGGGTTCGATGCTTTGGACGCCGTCCGCGCGGCCAGCAAGGCTTCACTTGGCAGGATCGGATTGGACCAGTCTGTCTGCACATCATGGATTGGCGGCAGGCGGGAGGCTTCCCCGCCGAACGCAGCCACCCGGCCGAAGCTCAGCCCGGCAACCAGCAGCGCGGCAAAAGCCAGGATGAAGGCGCGTTTGCGCGGCGCCGCGATCAACGACAGGATAAGCGCAATCACCGAAAAGCCGAGCGCCAGGAAGATCAGTTTCAGGCCCCAATTAATGGTCATCTGGCCGAGGCCAAACTGCCAGCTCCAGAGGCCCAGCTTTGTTCCCACCGCCGCAATGATGAACCAGAGAACGGTAAAAATGGACAAGGCGAGCGAAGCCTTCGCCACCAAGCCGCGCCACCCGGCATCCTGCGTCTGTTCTGTCATGCTCATGATACTTCCAGCCCTCTCCGACTAATCCCGTGGGAATTGACATAGATCACGCTCTCCCCGTCAACCAGCCTCCTGCGACAGAAATATCCGGAACATGCGCGGTCCGGTCTGCGTTCGAGCTTGCAACCCACAGTACAAATTCGAAGGGAAAGACCATGAATCATTCCGGCAGCTACCGCCGTTTCGGGCTGATGATCGCAACCTCCGCTATCGTCATGTTCGGCCTGATGTATCTGAACACTTATGCGTTACCGCACGTACACTGGAGCGAAACACGCTTCTTCATGACCCTGATCATGGCGGCCGCCATGGCCGTCGTCATGTTGTCCTTCATGCTGAACATGTACAAGGACAGTCGGGTCAACCTCGCCATTTATGCCGGCAGCGCATTGCTCTTTGTCCTCGCCCTGTTCCTCGTGCGGTCACAGGTCACCGTCCAGGACAGCTCCTACATGAAAGCCATGATCCCGCATCATTCCATCGCTATCATGACCAGCGAGCGGGCCAATATCGAGGATGAAAGGGTTCGCAAACTGGCCGACGAGATCATCCGGGCACAGCGGCGCGAGATCGCCGAAATGGAGTGGCTGATCGACGACATCTCCGAAAATGGAAAGGCGACGACTCCCGAGGAAGCCGCCGACCGTCCGGTTCCGGAATTCAGTGCGACAGACTAGGCCGTCGGCAGCTTGTAGTCCTTGAATTGGTTGCGCAGGGCCAGCTTGTTGATCTTGCCGGTGGCACCCAGCGGGATTTCGTCGACAAAGACGACATCATCCGGGGTCCACCATTTGGCGATCTTGCCTTCCAGCTGGGCCAGCACGTCTTCCTTGCTCGGCGACTCTCCCGGCGCGGCCTGAACCACCAGCAAGGGGCGCTCGTCCCATTTGGGGTGATAGATGCCGATGGCAGCCGCGTTGGCCACTTTCGGGTGCCCGACCGCGATATTCTCGATGTCGATCGAGGAAATCCATTCGCCGCCAGACTTGATGACGTCCTTGGCGCGGTCTGTGATCGTCATCGTGCCGTATGCGTCGATATTGGCGACGTCACCCGTATCGAAATAGCCTTCATCATCCAGCACATCGCCGCCAACGCCCTTGAAGTAGCCCGAGGCGATCGCTGCGCCGCGCACCATGAGGCGGCCTGAGGTCTCACCGTCATTGGGCAGCACTTCGCCCTCATCATCCACAATCTTGAGTTCGACGCCGAAGGGCGGACGACCCTGCTTCAGCTTCTGTTCCATCCGTGTGTCGATATCGGCATCCACGAGGTGCGGCGGCAGGGTGCCGAGCGTACCAAGGGGTGAAGTCTCCGTCATGCCCCAGGCATGGACCACATCAACTTCGAACTCCTCTTCGAACGCGCGCAAGATCCGCTCCGGTACGGCGGATCCCCCGATAATGACTTTCTCAAGGTGGGGCAGCTTGAGCTTGTTTTCCTGGAGGTGGTTGAGCAGCATCAGCCAGACAGTCGGCACGGCGGCCGTTATCGTCACCTTCTCAGTGTCCAGCAATTCATAGATCGAGGCGCCGTCCATCTGCGCCCCCGGCATCACCATGTTCGAACCGACCGCAGGACAGGACAGCGCCAGACCCCAGGCATTGGCATGGAACATCGGCACAACTGGCAGCACGACATCATTCGCGCCCATGCCAATGGCATCGCGCTGCATCGTGATCAGCGTGTGCAACACGTTGGACCGGTGGGAATAGAGCACGCCCTTCGGGTCGCCCGTCGTGCCGGACGTGTAGCAGAGCCCACAGGCGGTCTCTTCCGGGAAGTCGCCCCAGCGGACATTGGTGGAGCGGCCGTCGATCCACATGTCGAACGGGATGGCGCCCAGAGAGTTCTCCGGCATCGTGTCGGCGCCAGCATAGATGACAAAGGTCTTCACTGTCTGCAGATGGTCCTTGATGGCCTCGACGATCGGCAGGAAGGTCTTGTCGAAGATCAGGACCTTGTCTTCGGCGTGATTGGCAATCCAGGCAATCTGTTCAGGGTGCAGGCGCGGATTGATCGTGTGCAGCACGGCGCCGATCCCCATCGCGCCATACCAGGAGGCCATGTGACGTTCAGAGTTCCAACCCAGCGTGGCTACCCGGTCGCCCATGCCGATGCCGCTGTCCAGCAGCGCATTGGACACCTGCTTGGACTGGTTGAAGAGTTCGGCATAAGTCATGCGGACAATATTGCCTTCCACACGCCGGGTGATGATTTCCCGGGTGGGGTTGATGCGGTTCGCGTGTTCAAGAATTCTGTTAACCGTCAGCGGCCAGTCCTGCATGATACCCAGCATGGTATGTCTCCCTGTAATGTTTTCGTTTTCTGCAATAATCGCCTGATTTAGAACCGGTTTATGCGCGCGGTTGCTGCAGCGCAAGAAGAGGACCCTACGAATGAACCATTCCGCACTGCTTGTTATCGCTCTCATCCTGCTGTCCGGCTGCGGGCCGTCAAGCGATGCCCCACAGTCAAGCGCTGCCATGCCCGCCACGACCGACGTGGAAGCGCGTCTGCCCCTGCCCGAGTATTTCGACTGCCTGCGCGAAAACGGCGGCGTGGTGATCGCCGCCCATCGGGGTGGCCCCGCAGATGGCTATCCGGAAAACGCCATCGAGACGATGCAGTATAATTTCGATCATGGTGTCCGCGTCTTCGAGATCGACATTGCCGAGACGCGCGATGGCGTGCTGACGCTGATGCATGATGACCGGCTGAACCGGACCACGACCGGCCGCGGTTATGTCTCGGACATCAGCTGGGAAGACCTGTCCGGTCTGACCCTGGTCGACAATTCCGGCCAGCGCACTCGCTACGCGCCGCCCAAGCTGACGGACGCACTGATCTGGGCCCGCAATACCGGCGCGATCCTCGAACTCGACCGCAAGAAGACGACCAGCTTCGCCAATATTGCCGAGGCCGTCTACGCAGCCGGCGCCGAAGAGAACATCATCATGATCTCCTACAATGACGACGAGGCCGCCGAAATCGCCGCCATAGATCCGGCCTTCATGATGACCGCCTCGGTGCGCGGAGGCCGGGATATTTCCGTCCTCGAAGCGCGCGGTGTGGATTCGCGCCGCCTGATCGGCTGGACCGGGACCGACCGGCCGGACGCCGCCGCGTGGGACCGCAATGCTCGCAATGATGTGGAATCCGCCTTCGGCACGCTTGGGCGGTCCGGCGAACGGCTAGACGATATCTACCTCGCCGATGGCGATGGCTCCGAATTCCAGGACCTGGCCGAAGACGGGCTTGTCATGCTCGCCACGGATCGCCCGCTCGAAGCGGCTGAGGCGATGACGGCAGACGACGTCGCCATCAAGGCCTGCGGGCGTTGACGTTATGCTGTGTTGGGCGTATCTGGCGCGCAGGTCTGAGACACCTGCCGCTTGCCGGGACATCCCGACGGTGAAGGTCTCACAGGCGCCCTGGGGCGGCTGTTCAAGTGGATGCTGACGCTTCATTCCAAGCGGTCCAGCGGCAAGGCAAGCCCCGCCTCATGTGACCGCGTCTGGAAGAAGGGAAAGGATCCCACCCATGTCGCACTCCATCACAACGCGCGAAGCCGCCAAGAGCCGGGCTCGCGAAATACGGACCGAGCAGGCAAATGCCGGCACGTCCATCTCTCACGCCAGGGCGCTTGAACTGGTAGCCAGGGAAATCGGCTATCGGGACTGGAACACGGCGTCGGCGCGCCTGTCGAACCGGCCGGAATCTCCCTGCCAGCTCGGCGACCGCGTGTCCGGTCTCTACCTCAAGCAACCCTTCGAGGGCCGCGTCCATGCCATTCGTGAACTGGCGGGCGGGATGGGCTACGAGGTCACCCTGCACTTCGATGAGCCCGTGGATGTCGTCGAATTCGAGAGCTTTTCAGGATTACGCCAGCGCGTGACCGCCATGGTCGGCGGGGACGGGGTCTCATGGGCCAAGACCAGCGACGGCGCCCCCCACCTCATCCTCGGGGATGTGCTCAGCGGCACAGTCTGATCGTCAGGGATAAAGCCGTCCCGACGTCCAGCCCTCGCCCTCGCGGACGAATTTCAACCGGTCATGCATCCGGAAGGCCTGATCCTGCCAGAACTCGATCTCGAGCGGCGTGACCCGGAACCCGCCCCAAAATTCGGGGCGGGGAATGTCCGGCCCGTCGCCGAATATCTCCGACAGTTCGGCTACGCGCTGTTCAAACTCGGCACGGTCGGTCAGCGGGCGCGACTGGTCGGAGGCAATCGCGCTGATCCGGCTCTGCGCCGCGCGGGTCGCGAAATACTCGTCGGATTCCTCTTCCGAAACGGGCGTGACCGTCCCGCGCACACGCACCTGGCGGCGCTGGCTTTTCCAATGGAAGCCGAGCGCGGCTTTCGGCGTCTCGGTCAGTTGCTGCCCCTTGGCGCTTTCAAGATTGGTGAAGAAGACAAACCCGGCTTCTGTCACCTCTTTCAGGAGGACGATCCGCACGTCCGGCATCCCGTCCGGCCCTACAGTGGCAAGCGACATGGCGTTGGAATCGTTCGGCTCGGCTTCCCGCGCGGCGGCCATCCATTCCTTGAACAGGCCGATCGGGTCACTCGTATCCGGGATCAGCGGCTTGCCAGCCGGATCGGTGTCATACTCCGCCGCGCTGGGCGAAGGCGGAATGATGTCGGGCTTGTCGGTCTGGCTCATCAATCTGTCCGGTCATGAGGCTGGGGGGTCTGACTGTCATATAAGCCAATCGGGGCCTGAGTGATACTGTGACGGCCTGTCCATCCTGCGGCATAGGCGCATGGCCGCTTGCCCTTCTCCGACAAATTCGCCATTGATGCCGCGAAATCACCCTATGCAAGAAGGACTCTCCCATGAAAAAGCCCGTGAAAGTCGCTGTAACTGGCGCTGCAGGCCAGATCGGTTACGCGCTCCTGTTCCGCATTGCCGCCGGAAACATGCTTGGACCTGACCAGCCGGTCGACCTTCACCTGCTGGAAATCACGCCTGCGCTCGGCGCGCTTGAGGGCGTGGTCATGGAATTGAACGATTGCGCCTTCCCACTGCTCAACAACATCGTGGCCACCGACGATCCGAACGTTGCGTTCAAGGATTGCGACTTTGCACTGCTTGTCGGCGCCATGCCGCGCAAGCAGGGTATGGAGCGCAAAGACCTCCTGTCCGCGAATGGCGGCATCTTCGGCCCACAGGGCAAGGCGATCAACGATCATGCCAGCCGCGACGTGAAAGTGCTTGTCGTTGGCAACCCGGCCAACACCAACGCCCTGATCGCGCAACAGAATGCGCCTGATCTGGACCCGAAATGCTTCACCGCCATGGTCCGTCTCGACCATAACCGCGCGATGAGCCAGCTGGCTGAGAAGACCGGCGCGCACAATACCGACATCAAGAAGATGACAATCTGGGGCAACCACTCCTCGACCCAGTATCCGGACCTGCACCACACGACCGTCAAGGGCGAAGCCGCCCTCTCCAAGGTCGATCAGGACTGGTACGAAAACACCTTCATCCCTGACGTGCAGCAGCGCGGCGCGGCCATCATCAAGGCGCGGGGCGCTTCGTCGGCCGCTTCCGCCGCGTCGGCCGCCATCGACCACATGCGCAGCTGGGCGCTTGGCACCGAAGCCGGTGACTGGGTCTCCATGGGTATCCCGTCTGACGGCTCCTATGGCATCGAGCCGGGAATCATCTACGGCTATCCCTGCACCTGCAAGGACGGCAAGTACGAGATCGTCCAGGGCCTCGAAATCGGTGAGTTCTCGCGCGCCCGCATGGATGCGACCGAGACGGAACTGCGCGAAGAGCGCGAAGCTGTTCAGGACCTGCTCAGCTAGGCCCTGACCCTCAAGAGAACGGGCAGCCATGTCTCACAACACGTTCGGCCACCTCTTCCGTGTGACCACCTGGGGCGAAAGCCACGGGCCGGCGCTCGGATGCGTGGTCGATGGCTGCCCGCCCAACCTTGCGCTGGATGAGGCCTTCATCCAGCAATTCCTCGACCAGCGCCGCCCCGGCACGTCCCGCTTCGTGACCCAACGCCAGGAAGCCGACCAGGTAAAGATCCTGTCCGGCGTCTTCGAGGACGACCGCACCGGTGGCCCCGTCACGACCGGCACACCGATTTCGCTGATGATCGAGAATACCGACCAGCGGTCCAAGGATTACGGCGAAATCCGGGACCGCTACCGGCCCGGCCATGCCGACTATTCCTATGACCAGAAATATGGTGTGCGCGACTATCGCGGCGGTGGCCGCTCCAGTGCGCGCGAGACCGCCGCGCGAGTGGCTGCAGGCGCGGTGGCGCGCTGCGTACTCGGCGATGGCATCACACTACGCGGCGCCGTGGTCCAGATCGGGCCGCATGCAATCGACCGCACGCGCTGGAACTGGGATGAAACGAAATCGAACCCATTCTGGTGTCCTGACGCCGAAATGGTGCCGGTCTGGGAGACGTTTCTGGACGAGACGCGCAAGGCCGGCAGCTCGGCTGGCGCGATTGTCGAGGTCGAAGCGACCGGAATTCCGGCCGGTTGGGGTGCCCCCATCTACGGAAAACTGGATGCTGAGCTCGCCAGCGCCATGATGAGCATCAATGCCGCCAAAGGCGTCGAGATCGGCGAAGGCTTCGCTGCAGCCGCGCTGTCCGGCGAGGAAAACGCTGACCAGATGCGCACCGGCAATGACGGCGCACGCTTCCTGTCGAATCATAATGGCGGCATAGCCGGCGGCATTTCGACCGGTCAGCCGGTGGTCGTGCGAATCGCAATCAAACCGACATCTTCCATCCTTACGCCCGTCCAGACTGTCACGCGTGACGGTGAAGAGGTGGACGTACGCACCATCGGGCGGCATGATCCCTGTGTCGGCATACGCGCGGTACCGGTGGCGGAGGCGATGCTCGCCTGCGTGCTGGCCGACGCGAAATTGCGGCATAGGGGGCAGACGGGCAGATGAGCGCTAATGTGTGTGTCACAGTAAGTTCACATACCTGCTATCGGCAATGCACAACGAACCTGCTACCTCGCGTTAAGTCTTCAAATAGCAATGGGTTGGCGGCATGGGTGGCGTAGAGATTTTCGGGCTCATTGGCTTTATGCTGGCGTCATACGCCGTTGTCGCCAACGATTCGATCCAGACCCTCGGGACATTCCTCTCCTCGAATGCACGGCGACCCTGGTGGGTCCTCTGGCTGTTTGCCAGCGCCATCCTCCTCGTCGTCCTCTTCTATGGGTATTTCCATGGCAATGGGGATGTCGCGTATGACCGCCTCGACAAATTGTCGGTGCTGCCGGGCGAAGGCGATCGCAGCGCCGTGCTGATGCCTGGCATCCAGTGGTGGCATGCGCTGCCGCCTTTGGTCCTGCTGTTTCTCACCCGGTTCGGTATTCCGGTCTCCACGACCTTCCTCGTCCTGACCCTCTTCGCCTTGTCGGGCGGTTCAGCGGGCGATGGCATCCTTGAAAAGATGATCATCAAATCGGCCATGGGCTATGTGGTCGCCTTCGCCTGTGGCGCGGTGATCTGGGTGATTATTTCGCGCACATTTGAACGCTGGGTCTTCCACACCAAGGACGAACTGCCCTGGCCGTACTGGATCACGTTCCAGTGGCTGACGACGACTTTCCTCTGGTCGCAGTGGCTGATGCAGGATCTGGCGAACATCTTCGTCTACCTGCCCCGCACGGTGACCGTGACCGGCGACGAGACGCATGTCGCGTTCTCGCTCGGCTACGTCGTCTTCGGGGCGGTCCTTCTGGTGGCGATCCAAGGTTATATCTTCGCCACGCGCGGCGGCCAGATCCAGAAGATCGTCGAGCGCAAGATCAATACAGTAGATGTCCGCGCCGCGACCATTGTGGACCTGATCTACGGCATCATCCTGTTCGTGTTCAAGGAAGTCAGCAATGTGCCGATGAGCACGACCTGGGTGTTCCTGGGCCTGCTGGCCGGCCGGGAACTCGCAATCTCTTATGTGGCACATCTGCGCGAAAAGAATGAGGCCGTGAAAGACGTTCTCGGCGATGCCGGACGTGCCTTCCTCGGCCTCATAATTTCGATCATTCTCGCGTTTGCCATGCCGCTGGTCGGCACCGGCAAACTGCCGAGCTTCTAGGTCTGTCGCCGATCAGGCGAACAGATTGACGATCGGATCCAGAGCAATGGCGAGGCTCACCCCGACTATGCCTGCAAGCACTAACATGGTCCCTCGCAACACACGCAGGCCCGACTCGTTAAGAGTGAAGTCCTTGTGCGCCAGCCAGGAAACATGATTATCATTGTGGTCTAGGACGGCCATAAGTGCCTCCTTTCCTTCCTGGTAAATGTTCGTGTCACATGACCGTAACGTAACTGTCATATTACTGTCATGTTCCCTTCACGCAAATCAATATTTTTTCATCCAGGATTAAACTCTACGCCCAAGGCAAGAAATCAGTTCCCTTTCAAGGCGTTACAAGATCCGGCGAAAGGTGCTGATTTTTGTCAGAAATGCCAGTGATCGCGTTTCAGGCACCAATCCAGCCGCTTCGCACACCAAATTGGCGTTCCAGGACAGGTAGTTCTTGTAATAGGGCTCATGGAAGCCGTGTGGGAAGTATTCCAACAGGCCGTCCAGATCCGGATAATCGCCAAATTGGGCGCTGTCGGCCAGAATGAACAGGCCGCCCGGTTTCAACACGCGCTGTATCTCCGGTACGACTTGCCCGCGCACCCGCGGGGGCAATTCATGGAACAGGAAAATGGAAACAACCATGTCGAGGCTGGCATCCTCGATCGGCATCGATTCGGCCGCTTCATGCAGGATCTCGACCTGCTTCCACGGTCTGAGCCTTGCACGGGCCGCGTCCGTATAGGTCGGGGACAGGTCCAGGCCGCTTGCCATTAACCTTGGATATACCTGCATTACCTGCGACAGGAAGCGGCCATTCCCGCAGGCCACATCCAGCAGGCTGACGCCGCGCTGGTCCCGGCCTTTCAGCTCGCGTGAAATCTCCGCCAGCACGGCGCGGCGCATGGCATCTGCCGTTCCGGTGAACAGCGCCTCGACCTGCGTGTCGTACAGATCCGCGCTGTCTTCGGTGAACCAGCCGCCGGACTGGTAGTGGAAATTCTGGAGATAGTAGGCGGGATACCGGTTGTGCCCGTCGGTCACCTGCTGGCGTATTTCCGTTCCATTGCGTTCCAGCCTGCGCCGGTCGACTTCCTCGACGTCCTCCCGGAATGCCCGCGCTGATCTCAACGCTTTCGGCAAATCCCTCAGGCGCACATCTGATGGCGCCGGATAGAGCCCGGCCTCGACATTCAGGCGATCCTTGAGGAACAGCTCGAAATAGGCCCGGCGCAGGGCGGCAAGGTCCGGCGTGCCCTTGGAGGGGCGAAAAGTCGGCTCGCCCGGACGGTCAAACCCACTGGCGCGCCGTCGTGCAGCGCTCATCTGGGCCCCATACCATGCCGATCTCAGCCCCTGCGCGGCGGCGTAACGGGCCCGGCCTGCGGTGCGGGCGGCGATATCGAACACTCCCATGCCCTCAATATGTGCCGGGCTGCCTGCCGCGTCCAGTTTTCACCTCGTGTTCAGGTTCGTCGCCCCAATGTGATAGGCAGACACTGGCGGGCGTGTATCCGCGACAAGGAGTATTGCGATGAAATCCCAATCGCTGATCATCGGAGCGCTGGCCGTGGCCAGCCTCGCCATTCCCGCCACGGCCTCTGCCCAGAGCGGGTATGGCTACACCTACAATCCCCCGGTCCAGAACGTTCAGTGCGAGCGCGAGCGCAAGGATGACCAATTGGCCGGCGTGCTGGTCGGCGCGATTGCGGGCGGCCTGATCGGCGGCGCGATTGGCAACAATATCGATGATGGCGATGCCTATCATTACCGCGATTATCGCGGATACAGAGGCTATCGGGGCCACCGGCGTCATGGTGGATACCATCCTGGCAATGGCAATTCCGATGAAGTCGCCGCAGGCGCCATTCTTGGCGCAATTGTCGGCGGCTTTGCTGGGGGCGCGCTCGCTGAGGATACGAGTCGGCCTTGTCAGGTGGCGACGCCTTATGGCCCGGCCTCGAACGGCGCTTATCCGGTTGGCAGCATCCCGCGCACGACGGACGGTCTCTATGGCGGCCCGGAAATCATGAACTATCCGAATGTCCCGCCGCCGAGCCGCCGCACCTATCCGGCCTCTACCGTGCCAGGGCCGACCCTGCCGCCCCAACCGGGCACCGACATCGAATGCCGCACGATTGAACGCGAGACCCGCCTGCCGGATGGCCAGGTGATCCGCGATCCCATTACGGCCTGCCGGGATCCGTATGACGGCACCTGGGAAATCAATGACGGGTTTGGCGACGAGAACTACTAAGCTTTGGCCGCATGGAACAGGCGTTCGGCATTGCCGTCGCCGCCCGTGATCGGGCTGTCGGTCCAGTCCCGGAGGGGCCAGCCTTGCTCCCCCATCCATTGCGCGAAAGCATCGGCGGCGCGGTCGGCAACTCCCGTATCCGTCACCAGCCCACCCTTGCCAATATTCTCCCGGCCGACCTGGAATTGCGGCTTGAACAGGCCGACAAATTCAGCGCGCTCGGCCGCAAGGGACAGCGGTACGGCGAGCAGCTTCTCCAATGAAATGAAGCTCGCATCACACACAAGCAAGGAGGGCGCCTCGCCCAGCATGTCTGTTGTCAGGGTCCGGGCATCCTGCGCCTCCAGGCTTGTCACCCGGTCGTCCCCGTCCAGCGACGAATGGAACTGGCCTCGTCCCACATCTACCGCCACGACATGCTTTGCCCCGGCCCTGAGCAGCACGTCGGTAAAGCCGCCCGTTGAAGCCCCAATGTCGAGACAGACCCGTCCGGCCGGATCGACGCCGAACGCTTTCAAGCCATGCGCGAGCTTCAACCCACCGCGCGAAACGTAGGGGTGCGCCGGCTTTGCCACGATCTCCTCGTCGCCCGACAGCATCTGAGATGGCTTCAACACGACCGCTCCGCCTGCTGAAACATAGCCCGCCTCGATGGCCGCGCGCGCGGATGCCCGGCTATCAAATAAGCCAAGACTAACGAGCAATTTATCTGCACGGTCCTTCACGTGATGGAGCCTTCCTGCCACATAGACGTTACGCCTATATCAGACCCACGCTGACAGGAGACCCCCATGATCACCCGAACTGCCATCGCTTCGCTCGCAATCGCCCTTGCCGCGTGCGGCCAGCAAGGCGCGACACCCCAGGAAATGCCCAACAGCGACAATGGCCTGCCCACAGCCGAAGAGATGCCCGGCCCGGATGAGGGCGTGTACCCGTCCATGATGGTCGCCAAGGCCTCCATCATCGGGGTCGAGGGCACGGAAATCGGCACGGCAAACTTCCTGGACGGCCCGAATGGCGAAGTCATTCGCGTCGAACTCTCCGCCGGCAGCCTGAAGCCCGGCTGGCACGGCATCCATTTGCACGGCACCGGCACCTGTGAGGATGTCGGCGTCTTCAAGGCCTCCGGCGGCCATCATGGCAAGATCGAAGGCGCTCACGGCCTGCTCAACCCGAAGGGCCCGGAAGCAGGCGACCTGCCGAATATCTGGGTGGCTGAGGATGGTTCGGCCGGTTACGAAGCGTTCACCCGCCTGACCGCACTGGAATCCCTGCTCGATGAAGACGGCTCCGCCCTCATCATCCATGAGAGCGAAGATGATCACATGACGCAGCCGATTGGCGGCGCCGGCGCGCGGGTCGCCTGCGGTGTGATCCAGTAGGACTCCCCTGAACTGACCCTGAAGCGGCCATGCCCCACCGGCATGGCCGTTTTGTTTTATCTTGCGAATTCTCCCCGCGCGTTACAGTTTGCTGCCCAAAAGGGAAAACGGGAGGAAACAAGAATGACCGCATTTACACGGCGCGCAGCTTTGCTCGGAGGCGCGGCGGCCACAGCGCTTGCCGCATGTGGCCAGAAGGCCAGCGATACACTCACACCTGCCTCGGGCCCGATGGCGGCCAAGGCGGTTCCGCCGGAAGGCTGGGAAAGCGGCCTGACCATTGCCAGCCGGATCGCTACAGGAGAGACAACCTCCCTCGCTGAGGTCGAGAAAGCCATCGCGCGCGCCGAAGCGGTGAATGGTGACCTCAACGCCATTGCCACGACCAGTTTCGACCAGGCTCGCGCCGTTGCCGCCCATCCGGCGCCGGGGGCGTTCAGCGGCGTTCCGACCTTCATCAAGGATCTGCTCGACTGGGAAGGCACACAGACCCTGTGGGGCAGCCGTGCCTTTGTCGGCAACATCTCGCAAAAGGATTCCCCCTTCGCCACCGCCTGGCGGAACGCCGGGGTTGTCTCGCTCGGCAAATCGACAACACCGGAAATGGGCCTGACCTCTACCACCGAGCCGCTGGTCACCGGCGCGACGCACAATCCGTGGGATTTGTCACGCATGCCAGGCGGCTCGTCCGGCGGAGCGGCAGCTCTGGTTGCGGCGCGCGTCGTGCCCTTTGCCCATGCCAGCGATGGTGGCGGCTCGATCCGTATTCCCGCCTCGACCTGCGGCGTGTTCGGCCTGAAACCGTCGCGTGGCCGCCTGGATGCGCGCAATGCAGGCGACGCCCCGCCCGTGGACATTTCGGTGAACCATGCCGTGACCATCACGGTACAGGATTCGATTGAGCTGTTCCGCGTCGCGGAAAAGAATGACGGCGCCTATACGCCGCTCGGTGAAATCTCGACTCTGAACCGGCCGCTCCGGATCGGCTTTGCGCCCGAATCCATCAGCGGCACCCACGTCTCGCCTGAAACCACGGCAGCGCTCGAGGACGTCGCCCAGCTTTGCCGTGAACTCGGCCATGAGGTGCGGGATTACAAGGTGCCGCTGAATGGCGCGGAATTCACCGACAAATTCCTGATGTACTGGGCCGCCGGGGCCGCCGAGTTTGCCCAGCAAGCCAGCGCCTATTCTGGCAAGCCGGTCGGCCCCGACATTGTCGAGCCCTGGACGCTGGGCCTTGTCTCGATGTTCCAGGCGCGCCAATCGGAATTCCCGGAGATCATTGGCTATCTGAAGGCCTTCGAAGCCGCCTATGATGACTGGTTCAATGACATGGATGTGCTACTCACACCGGTGACCGGCAGCCCTGCCGTGCCGATCGGTGACCAGGCCCCCGATGGAGATTTCGACACCGTCATGGAAAGCGTCTTGAACTTTGCGGCCTTTACCGCACCGATGAATGTGTCGGGCGCTGCCTCCATGAGCGTCCCGCTCTCCTGGTCATCTGGCGGCCTGCCCATCGGCTCCATGTTCTCGGCCAAGCGCGGCCAGGATGACCTCCTGTTCGAACTGGCCATGCAGCTCGAAATGACCCGGCCCTGGATTTCCCGGACACCGCCGGTCTCGGCGCTCTGATCCCGGATGGTCACGCCGCTCCCCGCTTCGATTGACGCCATGACGGCGCCGCTCGTCTTCGGATACGGCTTTGCGGCGGACGGTACCGTTTCGCCGCTCAGCTGGGCGGATGTGACCTCCGGCCGGCTGAAGGAGTTCAGCCGGCACTGGTTGCACCTCAACCGGCGCTCGCCGGAGGCGCAGACATGGCTCACGCGCCAGAGCGGGCTCGACCGCATCGCCACCGAGGCACTCCTGCAGGAAGACACAAGGCCGCGCTCGACGCGTCACGGGCCGGGATTCCTCATCAATTTGCGCGGCATGAACCTGAATGAAGGCGAGGCGCTGGAAGACATGCTCGCCCTGCGCATGTGGGCCAGTGAGAGCGCGCTGATCTCACTCCGCGCCAAGCCGATCCAGGCCACGCGTGACATTGAGGCCAAGATGAAAGCGGGCAATGCGCCCAGTACCACGGGCGGACTGGTGGCCGCGCTCGCCGACGCGCTCACTGACCGGATGGAGCCGGAAGTCTCCCGCTTCGACGAACAGGCCGACCAGTTCGAAGATGACATGCTGGATCCCGGTACGCGCTTGCCGCGGTCGAAACTGTCGGAATTGCGCCGCCGTGTGTTGCAGGTTCGCCGATATATCCTGCCGCAGCGCGAGGCGCTTGCCCAACTCGTCCGCGAGGGCACCCAGTCGGACCTGTTCTCCGATCATGACCTGCTCTTCCTGCGGGAATCCGCCGACCGGGTGACCCGGCTCGCGGAGGAACTCGACACCATCCGGGATCGCTGCACCGTGTTGCAGGAACAGGTTATCGAGGAGCGCGCAGAGGTCATGAACCAGCGCTTGTTCGTTCTGTCGATCCTGTCTGCGGTGTTCCTGCCGATCAGCTTCGTGACGGGCCTGTTCGGGGTGAATGTCGGCGGCATGCCAGGTGTAGAGAGTGCCGCCGCCTTTGCCGTGCTGGTGACGTCGCTTGCCGTGGCAACACTGGTGATGCTCGCCATCTTCCGCTGGCGCCGCTGGATCTGATCTGGCCCCTGATCCCGGCCACCCTTGTCACGGCCACCCTCATCCCAGTCAGGCTGATCCGGGCATTTATTAATCATACCTTGCCGTGAAACCTCAAAACGCGGCGCCAGCTTTGCCGGATCGCAACAGTCGGTTGTTAACTATGCGTCTCCGGCGGACTTATTACGGCGACGCCGCGCCCTATATCTGCTACACAGCCAGCCGTGCGAAAGACTGAACCGTGAACCGATCCGTCAAAATTGCCATCGCCATCTTTATTGGCCTGCTGACCTGGTTTGTGGTCCGCAGCTTCATTCGCGGCGACATCAGCACGCAGCATGAAGACGTGCGCCTCGAACAGAGCACCGCCGCCCCGCAAGCGGTAACCTTCGTCGTTACCGCCCAGACCCACGGCATCCGCCTGAAAGCCAAGGGCCTGACGGCGCCCGACAAATCCGTGAGCGTAAAGGCCGGCACCTCCGGCAATGTCGTCTCGACCCCCGTCCGCGAAGGCACCCGCGTCTCGCGCGGCACGCTGCTCTGCGGGCTCGATGTCGAAGCGCGCGCTGCACGTCTCGAAGAGGCGGAAGCGCGCCGCGATGCCGCCCAGATCGATTTTGAAGCGGCAAGAACGCTGGCCGAAAAGGGCCTTGCCCCCGCCAACAATGAAGCCTCCGCCAAAGCAGCCGTGGACGCCGCCGAAGCCTCGGTGAATGCGGCCCGCGTCGAACTATCCAAGACCCAGATCCGCGCCCCCTTTGACGGTATTTTCGAAACACGGATCGCCGAGGCCGGCGACTATCTCTCTCCCGGCCAGCCCTGCGGCACGATGGTGGACATGGACCCGGTCATCGTGGCCGTCGAAGTGGCCGAAGCCAATGCCGGCCAACTGGCAACCGGGATGGACGCCACAGCCCGCCTGCCGAGCGGCAAGACCTACCCCGCCAAGCTGCGCTATGTGTCCCGCACGGCGGATGAAGGCACACGCACGTTCCGGATCGAGGCTGAACTCGAAACCGGCGAAGACCCGGTTGCAGCCGGCGTGACGGCCGAACTTTTCATCCCGATGGGCGAAATGCCTGCCACACTGATCTCTCCCGGCCTGCTGACCCTGTCCGATGCGGGCGATCTTGGCGTGCGATACGTAGATGACCAGAACATGGTCCAGTTCGCGCCCATCAAGGTCATAGATGAAACGCCTGAGGGCGCCTGGGTCACCGGCCTGCCATCCACAGTGCGCATGATCTCGATTGGTCAGGATTACCTGGCTGAAGGCGTTGAAGTGAAACCCGTACCCCAGGGCGGGGCCCAGCCATGACTCGCGTCGTCGAAGGCGCCATCGGACGCGCCAGGATGGTTTTGTCCATCCTGATCTGCGCGATCATTGCGGGCACGGCGACCTATGTCGGCCTGCCCAAGGAAGCCGACCCGGACATCCCGATTCCCTTTGTCGGCATCACGGTGCCGCTTGCCGGCGTGACGCCGGAAGACGCGGAACGCCTGCTGGTGAAACCGATCGAACAGGAAATCCAGTCGCTGGAAGGCCTGAAGACGTTCACCGGCATTGGCGCGGAAGGTGCCGGTCAGCTGATCCTCGAATTCGAAATCGATTCCGATATCGACCAGGCCGTGCTGGACGTTAAGGACAAGGTCGACCTGGCCAAGCGCTTTTTCCCCGCCGATGCACGTGAGCCGATCATCACCGAAGTGAACGCCTCGCAATTCCCGATCATGGTCGTGAATTTGTTCGGTCAGGCCCCGGAACGCGGCCTCAATGACATTGCCGAAACGCTGCAGGATTTGCTCGAACGCAATCCCGGCGTGCTTGAAGCCAACATCATTGGCCAGCGCGAAGACGTGCTCGAAATCATCGTCGATCCGGTCAAGCTTGAGACCTACAACTTGTCCTATCAGGACATCTATTCGGTCGTCACCGCGAACAACCAGCTCGTACCCGCCGGCCAGATTGATACCGGCGAGGGCAGCTTTGCCGTCAAGGTGCCCGGCCTGATCCGGTCGGCGCAGGACGCCCTGAACCTGCCGGTCAAACGCTCCGAGAACGCCACGGTCACCTTGTCCGACGTCGCCGAGATCCGCCGCACCTACAAGGATGCGACCGGCTATGCGACCTTCAATGGCGAACCGTCCTTGCAACTCCAGATCGTCAAACGCTCCGGCGCGAACATTCTCGACACGGCGAATTTCGTGCGCGACACCGTCGCCGCCCAGCAGGAAAGCTGGCCCAGCACCGTCAATGTCCGCATCACTTCCGATGCGTCCGAACTGATCGGCGACCAGCTCGGGCAGCTCCAGAACTCGATCATCACCGCCGTCGTGCTGGTCATGATCATCTGTGTCGCCGCGCTTGGCCTGCGCTCCGCGCTTCTGGTCGGCATTTCGATCCCGGCATCGTTCGTCATGGCCTTCCTGCTGCTTGGCGCGTTCGGCTACACGATCAACATGATGGTCATGTTCGGCATGGTCATCGCGGTCGGTATCCTCGTCGATGGCGCCATCGTGGTCACGGAATATGCCGATCGGAAAATGGCGGAAGGACTGGACCGCAAGGAAGCCTATGCCATGGCCGGCATGCGCATGTTCTGGCCGGTTGTCGCCTCCACTGCCACGACGCTCGCGGCCTTCATCCCGTTCCTGTTCTGGAATTCGATGCCTGGCAAGTTCATGGCCTATCTGCCGATCACGCTGATCTTCGTGCTGTCGGCCTCACTGGTCATGGCGCTGATCTTCCTGCCTGTGCTCGGCTCGGTCATCGGCGCCCGCCCGGACGGCACCGATGAAAGCCTTGCGGCCCTTGCCTCCGATGCAGACCCCGAAGCCGCCACCGGCTGGCTGGGCGGCTATGTCAAACTGGTCAAATCGCTCATCGCCCGGCCACTCGCCGTCACCGGCGTTGCCATTGCCGGCGTGATTGCGATCTTCATCTGGTTCGGCTCCACGCCGCACAAATCCGAACTCTTCCTGGATGTGGAACCGGAGCAGGCCTTCGTCTTCGTCCAGGCGCAAGGCAGCCTCTCGACCGCAGAACAACTCTCCCTCGTCCGGCGCGCCGAAGCCGCGATCGCCAGCATGGACGGCGTGGAAGACATCTCGACCGAGGCCGGCAATTCCGGGGGCGCCATCTTCTCCATGGACGGATCCTCCAGCAAGCCAAGCGATACGGTCGGCCAGCTCCTGATCGATCTCGCTACAGCGGATGGCGTCCACAATGGACGGCGTACCCTGGCGAATATCCGTGATCGGCTCAGCGAGGTGCCAGGCTTGCGCTTCGAGATTGCCGCCCGCGAACAAGGCCCTCCCTCCGGCAAGGACGTCCAGATCGCGCTCCTGTCTGAAGATGCCCCCGCGCTCAATACAGCTGCACGGATGATCCGCGACTATCTCGATTCCCGGTCCGATTTGCGGGAAGTCGAAGACACACGCCCCCTTCCCGGCATCGAATACCAGCTTGAGGTCGACCGCGCCGAAGCCGGTAAATATGGTCTCGACATCAGCCAGGTCGGCGCCGCCGTCCAGCTTGTCACCAATGGTGTGCTCGTGGGTCGCTACCGCCCCGATGATGCCCAGGATGAAGTCGATATCCGTGTCCGCTTCCCGCAAGCAGACCGCAGCGCCAGCGCAATCGACGATCTCCGCATCGCCACGCCGCGCGGCAATGTTCCGCTTTCCCTGTTTGTCGACCGTATCCCCGCCCCGCGCGTCAGCCAGATCGTCCGCCGGGATGGGGCCCGCGTGATCGATGTGCGCGCCAATGCCCTGGAACAGGGGGCCGGCGCCGCCATCGTGGAAGAGGTCAAGGCATGGGTCGCCGAACAGGACCTGCCCCGCTCCGTCGAAGTCCGCTTTGAAGGCGCCGACGAGGACAGCGCCGATGCCGCCGCCTTCTTCCAGGGCGCCTTGCTCGCCATGCTGTTCATGATGGCCATCATCCTCCTGTGGGAGTTCAACAATTTCTGGCAAGTCTTCCTGACCCTGACGGCCGTCATCATCTCGACCGCTGGTGTTCTCGTAGGCATCCAGCTGGTCCTGCCTTACGTCTCCCAGCTGATGATCGGGACAGGCATCGTCGCCCTCGCCGGGATCGTGGTGAACAACAATATCGTGCTGATCGACACCTATAACCGCCTGCTCAGCGATGGCCGCACGCCAGAGGAAGCCGCGATTGCGACGGCGGCCCAGCGGATCCGTCCGATCCTGCTGACCACCGGCACGACGATTTGCGGCCTTCTGCCGATGATTATCCAGATGAACGTCAATTTCTTCGAAGGCTCGATCAATTTCGGCGGCGCAAGCTCTGAATGGTGGGTCCAGCTGGCGACGGCTGTGGTCTTCGGTCTCGGCTTTTCGACCCTGATGATCCTTCTGGTCACGCCGGTCTGGCTGCTCGCCCCGCACCGCATCGGCCGCTGGGCTGGCCGCCTGAAGGACCGGGTCCGGGGCAAACGCGAAGCTCACCGCCAGATGACCAATGGCCCCGCTTCCGCGAACGAGAACGAACCCGCCAACCGGTCCCTGCCCGCCGCCGAATAGGTTTCAGATGAGCCGCAGATGAACGCGCCATTCGGTTTGCGTTCGCTTGGCCCATGCCAAACAGGTCGTGCAGCGCCGGGTCAGCCTTCGCCCTCCGGGGCAAGCGCACCACCCATCGCGCTTCACACGGCCGGCCTGGCCTCCCTTCCCCCCTGATCAGGCCCCCGGCGCTGCATATTCTTCAGGAAAACAAATCAGCTGACCAGAGGCCCGCCCGGTGCGAGCGCGGCCTGTTTCGACTTTTCGGCTTCCGCCCGGAATTTTTGCGGATGCGCCATGTTCGGAAACTGGATATGCGTCTCACCGCGCCCATGCACGGACAGGCGGCCAAACCCGAAGATGCGCCCGAGTATGCCCTGATTGAGGGAACTGCCTTCAATTGAGTCGAGCGTGATTTCCTCGACATTGGCCGACCACAGGCCCGTCTTCTTGACGACCCGCCGGTCGGTCACAACGAATTCCGTCGTGTTCAGGCGCACCATTGCGGCAATGAAATAGACAATGCCGAAGATGATGATGCCGAACAGGATCAGCATCAGCCAGGCCTTGGCATACTCAATCCAGTGAAACTCCCCGCGATACCGCAGGATTTCACCCTCGTAGAGCCGCTTTTCAAGATAGCCGGCCATGCACGCCTCACCGCTTTGCCTTACCCATCCAATTCGGAATGGAACGCGCGGTCAACCATCAAACGGGTTGCACGAATGTGGCGATCACTTTCTTCCGTCCGGACTTTTCGAAATCCACGGTCAGCTTGTTGCCTTCCGTGTGAGCCACCCGGCCATAGCCGAACTTGTCATGGAAGATACGTGTGCCGAGCTTGAAAGTTGCCGGTCCGCCGGAGGTTGCCGACAGATTGGGATTGTCGCGCGGCGGGCGCGTATCGAACCGACCGGCATTTTCCTTCAGGCGCTGCCAGCCCGGACTCTTGTAGTTCGAGCGCTCGCCAAGGTCTTCGACCGAGCCGGTAAAGCCACTCTCGCCGCCCGGCATACCGGAGAAGCCCGTCTCAGAGATCGCCTCGACATGCTCATGTGGCAGTTCATCGACAAAGCGGCTCGGCAGCACGCTCTGCCAGCGGCCATAGATCTGGCGGTTCGCCACAAAGGAAATATAGGCGTGCTGGCGCGCGCGGGTGATGCCGACATAGGCGAGCCGACGCTCTTCCTCGAGCCCCTTCATGCCGCTCTCATCAAGGCTGCGGCGGGACGGGAAGACTTCCTCTTCCCAGCCGGGCAGGAAGACAACCGGCCATTCGAGTCCCTTGGCGCCGTGCAGGGTCAGGATCTGCACCCGGTCTTCCCCGGCCCCGCCCGCCGAGGCGTCCATGACCAGTTCAATATGTTCCAGGAATCCGGCCAGCGAGTCGAACTCGCCCATCGCGCGGACCAGTTCCTTGAGGTTGTCGAGCCGGGTCTGCGCCTGTGGGCTGCGATCCTTCTGCAACATGTCGGTATAGCCGGACTCTTCGAGGATCGTCTCGGCAAGTTCTGTATGCGGCATGCCGTTGGCCAGCTTGTCGCGCCAGAGATTGATCTGGTCGATGAATTGGGTGAGGCCGCGCTTGGCGCCGCCCTTGATCTCGTCGGTCTGCAGCACCATTGGCGTCAGCACGAACAGGCTGCGCCCATCCTCGCGGGCATAGGATTGCAGCTTGGCGAGCGAGGTATTGCCCACGCCGCGCTTCGGTTGGTTCACGACCCGCTCGAAGGCGAGGTCATCATCGGGCGAGCGCACGAGCCGCAAATAGGCCAATGCATCGCGGATCTCGGCACGCTCGAAGAAGCGCGGCCCGCCGATCACGCGGTACGGGATGCCCAGCATGATGAAGCGTTCCTCGAAGGCCCGCATCTGCCACGAGGCGCGCACCAGTACGGCGCAATCCTCATGGCTGCCGCCCTTCGTCACCCAGCTTTCGATATCGTCCGCGATCAGGCGGCTTTCGGCTTCGCCATCCCACAGGCCGCGCACCTTCACCTTGGAGGCGTCAATATCGTCAATCGCATTGTCGTCGCCGACATAGAGCGTCTTGCCGAGGCGGCTCTTGTTATGGCTGATCACCGAGGAGGCGGCCGCAAGGATATGCTTGGTCGAGCGGTAGTTCTTTTCCAGCCGGATTACATGCGCGCCGGGAAAATCCTTCTCGAAACGGAGGATGTTGTCCACTTCCGCGCCGCGCCAGCCATAGATCGACTGGTCGTCATCGCCGACACAGCAAATGTTTTGCGAGCCCTGCGCCAGAAGGCGCAGCCACAGATACTGCGCAACGTTCGTATCCTGATATTCGTCGACAAGCACATAGCGGAACTTGTCGTGATATTCCTTCAACAAATCCGGGTTCTTCTGGAAGATCGTGATGTTGTGGATCAGCAAATCGCCAAAGTCGCAGGCGTTCAGCACTTTCAGCCGTGCCTGGTATATCTGGTAACAGGTGATGCCCTTGCCGTCGGCAAACTGGTGGGCCTCTTCCGGCGGCACCTTGTCCGGCGTCAGCGCCCGGTTCTTCCAGCCATCAATCAGGCTGGCGAGATAGCGCGGCGTCCAGCGCTTCGGATCGATGTTCTCGGCCTGGATGATCTGCTTGCACAGGCGAACCTGATCATCGGTGTCGATGATGGTGAAGGTCGATTTCAGCCCGGCCAGTTCGGCATGCTTGCGCAGGATCTGCGCGCTGATCGAGTGGAACGTACCAAGCCAGCGCAGGCCCTCACCCGCCTCGCCCAGCATGGTCAGCGCCCGTTCGCGCATTTCGCGCGCGGCCTTGTTCGTGAAGGTCACGGTCAGCGTCTGCGACGGCCAGGCCAGCCGCGTGCCGATGATATGCGCCAGACGCGTCGTCAGCACGCGCGTCTTGCCCGTGCCGGCACCGGCCAGCACCAGGAGCGGACCTTCGGTCGTCAGCACGGCCTCGCGCTGTTCGGGGTTCAGGCCGTCCAGATAGGCGGCATCCCCTTGCGCGACCGGCGGCTTGGCCGAGGCCATCTGCGAAATGGAAAGGCGATTCGGATTGGAACTCATGGCGAACATATAGCATCGAATAGCGCGATGGGCAGGGTTTGCGGCACAGACGGGTGTTGTGCATGTGCCAGCACCCTGTCATGCTCCTGGAAATAGAACTTGGAGACCCCAAGATGAAGAAGTCCAGCTTTCTGATAGCCGCTGCCATCGCGTCTTCCCTATTGCCCGCGCAGGCTGATGCGCCGTCCCATCCAACCGCGTGCAACGCCGTGGTGGGTGAAGGCGCGGCCAGGGCAGTCGAATGGCTTGAAGATCGCGTGGCCGCCTTACAGCAACTGGAAAATCCTACCGAACAGGATGCCGTATTACTGGAAGGGTTTGAGACCAATCTGCGAGACTTGAAAGGCGAGCAATTGTCCGGGGAGGACAATGACGAGGCCCGATGCACGCCAGCCGTAACCTTCGACAATAGCGACAAGATCAGCTGATCCCCTCTCCTGACCATTGCGAACCAAAGGGTGTTGACTCACGCCCAGACATGTAATCATGTAATTACATGATTACTGATAAGGACATGTCTGCTGTCTTTCACGCCTTGGCTCATGAGAGCCGACGGCAAGTCCTCGACATATTGAAAGCCAATCCCGGCTGTCCGGTAGGGGAACTGGCAAAGCATTTCGATGTCAGCCGGATCGCGGTGATGAACCATCTCGCCGTACTGGAGAAAGCGGGACTGGTCGTCAGCGAAAAGGACGGCCGCAGCCGCCGCCTCTACCTGAACGCTGCACCCATCCAGATGATTCAGGACCGCTGGATGAGTAGCTATTCCAGCCATTTTGCGAACCGTCTGACCGGATTGAAATATGCCGCCGAAGCGGCCGCAAAACCACCGGGGGACATATCATGACAGGTAGTGAAGCAAACTCGGCAAGCTATGCTGACCGCGCCATTTATCAGGTGTTCATCGAGGCACCAATTCGCACCGTCTGGGACACGCTGGTCAAGACAGACGAGGCTCTGCCCTTCTTCTTCGGCGCGCTCTGCGACACCGAAGACGGGCTGAAGCCCGGCGGGAAGATGCGCATGATCACGCCCGACCGGAAATTCGCCTCTGTCGTCGGCGAAGTACTCGATTTCTCCCCGCCTCACCGCTACGCCCATACGATGATGTTCACGCAGTATGATGATGGTCCTGTCACCGTCATCTACGAACTCACCGAAGTGGAGGGCGGCACCGATTTCAAACTGATCACGGAAAACGTGCCGGCGGGTACGAAGACCGAGAAATCCATGGTGCCGGGTGGAAAGTTTATAACCGAGAATTTCAAGGCACTGGTCGAAACCGGGAAGCCGAAATTCTCCGGTCGCATGGTCATGATGCTCGGCCCCCTCCTGGGCATGATGACGCCGAAACAGTGTCGCATCGAAAACTGGCCCTTCAGGGCCGACTGAAGAGGAGAGGAGACCGCTATGGCCAAATCCGCCGAAGAGATGATGGAAAGCATGAAAGCCGGCATCACCGAAAAGACCGGCAAGCCGCTGGAGCATTGGGTCAAGCTGGTGAAGGCAAGCGGCATCGAGAAGTTCGGCGAACAGGTGAAGATGCTAAAAGGCGATCATGGCATGACCCATGGCTATGCCAATTTTGTCTGCCAGGCCGCGAAGGGTCGGCTCGATGCCGACGAGGGCGACATGCTGGAAGGCCAGTACAAGAGCAAGGAGAGCCTGCGCCCGATCTACGACGCCCTCGCCGCTTATGCCGACTCTCTGGGCAAGGATGTCGACATCGCCCCGAAGAAAACCTCCGTCGCCTTCCGACGCTCGAAGAATTTTGCCGTGGTCACACCCGCAACGAAAAGCCGGGTTGATCTGGGGCTGAATCTCAAGGGCACCGCCGGCACCGACCGTCTGCTGGAGGAAAAGCCGGGATCCATGTGCACGCACAAGGTCAGACTCACGTCTCCGGATGACATCGATGCAGAGCTGAAAGCCTGGCTGGCCGAGTCCTACCAAAAGGCCTGATCCATTCCCTTCGACCATTAAAAAACCCTGCAGGGACGCGTCGGTGTGCGGGACGCGGCTCTGCAGGGTCAAGCGAGATGCTGGTGTGAAGGCATCTCACCTTGGTGCGGGCAAAGCCCGCGTCAGAAGGGGAAACAATCACCCGACCAGGACATGCGATTGGGGCGGGTGGCATCCAAGCGCTGACAAAGGAGTTGTGTGTACGGGTGCACCACATGCCTTCATCGTCAAATTGTGTCGGGATGGCTCTTGTTGTCCCCACCATCCAACCGGCCTTCAGCGATCAGGTCGCCTCCGGTCCAGTTGAATTAACCAAAATCATTTCTCGGGATTTGATGCAAGTCAAAATCGACCTAAGATAGCGTGGCGAGGCTCGCTGCATCGTAATCGGTCAGTTCGTCCGTGCGCCCTTCATGCACCTTGCGAGCCCATTCCGGATCCTGCAGCAGGGCGCGGCCGACCGCCACAAGGTCAAACTCGCCGCGCGCCAGGCGCTCTTCGAGATCGTCCAGAGACCGCGTGCCGGAACCTTCGCCCTGGAACGCCTTGATGAAATCGCCAGACAGGCCAACCGATCCGACCGTAATGGTGGGCAGGCCGGTGAGCTTCTTGGCCCAGCCGGCACCGTTCAGGCCGTGCTCGCCGTCGATCTCCGGAAATTCCGGTTCCCAGTAACGGCGCTGGGAGGCGTGCAGCACGTCGACACCGCCATCCACGAAGACTTTCAGGAAGGCTTCAAGGTCCTGAGGCGTCGTCGCAAGGCGCGCGTCATAGTCCTGCTGTTTCCACTGCGAGTAGCGCAGGATGACCGGGAAGTCGGGTGAGACCCGGCGCCGGATTTCCTTCAGGATATCCGAGGCGAAGCTGGCCCGGTCCACGAGGGATGTGCCGCCAAACTTGTCATCGCGCTTGTTCATCATGTCCCAGAAGAACTGGTCGACCAGGTAGCCATGCGCGCCATGCACTTCGACACAGTCAAAGCCGAGTTTCTCCGCTTCGGCCGCAGCGTCGGCATAGGCCAGCACCATGTCGTCGACCTCCGCAGAGGTTGGCGCGTCGATCACGGCCTTGCCGGTATGCGTCATGCCCGAAGGGCTGTCGGTTGGCGCGTCCGGGTACGGGCCGCTGCCTGCCTTGCGCACCATGCCCATATGCCAGATCTGCGGCGCGATCTTGCCGCCCTTGGCGTGCACTTTTTCGACCACATTCTTCCAGCCGGCCAGCGAGTCCGCTTCATGGAAGTTCGGCACGTTCGGATCATTGGAGGCCCCGCCCCGGCGGATCGTGGTCCCCTCTGTCAGGATCAGGCTGACTTCGTTCTCGGCGCGGCGTGCATAATAGTCTGCCACGTCATTGCCCGGCACACCGTTCGGCGATTTGGACCGCGTCATCGGGGCCATGACGATGCGGTTCGGCAAGTCGAGGGATTTCATCTTGAACGGGGTGAACAGTGAACTTGTCATTTAGGGCTCCATCAATGTTGCGAGACAGGTGGCGGCACCTTCCCCCAAGGTCAAGAATTTACCCTACGCAAAGACAGGCATTGCGCAGTTCAGTGTCTGTTCAGTATCTCTCAACCCTACTGACTTGAAATTGCTGAAGGCCCGCCACATGAGACACGCCCTGTTGTTCCTCCTGCCTGTACTGGCCGCGGCCTGCGCCACGCCGGGATATGATTATGAAGCGCGCATGGCGCCCACCTTCCCGCAAGCCGCCGAATACCGGGATATTGCGGTCGGCCAGTTTCGCGGCCCGGCCGGGAACGTCGCCGAAGCCGAGTTCGCGGACATGGTCGAGCAGGTCACGCTAGACGGCGCATATTGGTTCACCCTGCCCTCCGGCGAGCCGATGGGTCTTTATCAGGGCCGGGTCGATATCGAATCCTGGGAAGCCGAAACCCGGTTCGAGCGCGAAAAGCGCTGCGTGGAGTATGATGGCCTGTTCGATTGCGAGCATCGCGCCATCGTCGAAACCGAATGCCGGGAAGAGACCGTGGAAGTCGTCGTCACGGCAGACCTCATCGACTACCGCACCAACCGGCTGGTCTTCAGCCAGCAACAGCTGGGCGGCGCCAGCCGGGAGACCTGCGTTGACGTGGCCGAATACGAATATCATGGCGAGGAGCTCGGCGTCTGGGGCGAGCCGCATTACTCGACCTACGACCCCTACAATGCCCCTATCGGCATGGTGGAGGACGCGACCGTGGAAGCCGTCCGCCGGTTCCGCAATGACATCGCCCCCTATTACCAGACCATGCGCGCCGAGATCATGACCGACGGCCTGACCCCCGAAGCCCAGAACGATCCGCGCTTCGCCGCCGCCGTGAAGACTACCAAGGACGGGAATTTCATGGGCGCCTGCGCGCAATGGGACGCGTTGGGACGGGAATGGACTCATGCGCCGGCGGTGCTCCACAATCTGGGCGCCTGCGCCGAGGCTCGCGGCGACATGGCGACGGCCCAGCTACGCTATGCCCGCGCAGCCGAGCTGGCCCAGGCGATCCCCTTGCTCGAAGACAAGAAGGCAAGACCGATCTTCAGCGCGCTGGAACGCGTCTCGGGCCGCCGCATGGACGACGCCCTGATCAATTCCATCCTCTATCCGGAAGACCCCGCGCCGGGCAGCTGAGGCCCTGTCCATTTTACAGACCGCATTCGTAACTCTATGGTTGATTCTTTAGGGGCTGAAACGTTTTATAAGGGGTGGGCTATGGGTGAACTTCCTACTTTTCTCTCATCGGGCGAACGCGCTCGGTTGTTTCCCGTCTTGGCCGATACTTCACGTGAAGGCCGGGCCACCTCAATTTTTCTTGCCTGCTTAGCGAACGTGCGAGAATTTGCCGATGAACTTCTCAGTTCTGTCGGCAGAGGAATTGGAATCAATTCGAAGGTCTCCACCTATACGGAAATCTGTTTCAGCAACTCCTCAAGTAAAACCAAATTTCGCCCCGACGGTTTGATCAATGTGGAAACCGGTCGGGCGCGTTGGTCCGCACTTGTCGAATCAAAAATAGGAAACGCTGAACTTTCGCGAGACCAAATTGAAAGTTACCTGAAACTGGCACGCGAGAACGATATCAATGCAGTCATCACGATATCAAATCAGCATGCGACATCGGCAGCGGATCACCCTGTCAAAATTGATGGCAAACTCTTGGGCAAGACCACCCTATATCATTGGTCATGGATGGATATCTTAACGACTGCAGACTTGTTGCTATCGAACGGTCGTGTGGAAGACCGTGAACAGAAAATAATGCTGAATGAGTTTCGTAGATTTTTGTCGCACGACAGCACCGGGGTTAGAGGCTTTGACCGCATGCCACCAGAGTGGCCGGCATTGATTGGCGATATAAATGCGGGTGCACAGATCAATCCACAGTCCGATTTACTCAAAGCTGTAGTGCGCGCATGGCACCTGGAGCTTCGTGATCTGAGCCTCATACTCTCCCGCCAAATAGGAGTTCCGGTATCAGTAAAACTCTCAAAACAAGAAGCTAGGCATCCAGCAGATCGCTTGAAAAATGATTGTGTCGCATTTTGCAACACGCAGTGTCTTTCCGCTTGCCTGACAATTCCTGAAGCTGCAGCTGATATAGAGATAACGATAGACGTGCGCTCCCGTACTCTGGCCGCAGGGGCGAAACTGATTGCACCACTAGACAGGAAAAGCACTTCTGCCAGATTGAATTGGCTGCTTCGTCAGATCAGCGAAGTTTCTCCTAAAGATGTGTTCGTAAGGGTTCATTGGCCCCGTAGGGGATATACTCAATACCCACTAGAAGACCTTAGACATAGTCTAGATAGAGTTATCTCAGAACACTCTGACCTCGTGCCAATGGCGTTGGAAGTTCTAATGGTAAATCGAACGGAACGTCGCTTCGCTCAAGTATCGAAATTTGTTGAAGACATCGAGAAGCTTGTGCCTACCTTTTACGGACTGATTGGAAGCAAGTTAAAAGCTTGGCAGCCGTCGGCTCCGAGCATCAGGCCGGAGCGCAACGAAAGCAGTGATGTTTCGACAGAAGCTATATATGAAGATGCCGAGGAGGCTGTCGCTGAATTGAGCGAGCCGACCGCCGATGAACCATCCAAGAAGAAATTCTGGTTTTAGAAGCCCAGCAAGCTGCTGAACGGAATGCCGGCCTCTGCGGCATCGGCCACAATTGCCCATGTCATGCCGGCGGCGAATGCCACGCCGGCCACCACGAATTTTCCCAGAATACGACCCATCTTGGCTTCCTCCCGCTTTGAAACAAAGTCAGGAAGGGCATTGCAAATCAGGGGCCGATTGGTAACGCCTCGTTAACCACGATCCTCGGGATCGTCTTCGCGGCGATGCGCGTCGGTCTCGCGGCGGGCCTTGTCTGCGCGGGCCTGTTCGAGCGACTTCTCGGTCTTGGTGCGTCCGAACTTGGCCCGGTTTTCCTGTGCCTGCTGGGCCTTGTCGACCTTGGCTTTCGCCTTGCGAAACTTGTTCAGGTTGATCGGGTCCGCCATCAGCCCTTCGCCTCGAAACTTGCCAGCCGCGCCTCCAGCCCGGATTTCACCTCGGGCCATTCGCGCGCCAGGACCGAGAACACCACAGTGGTGCGGACAAAGCCATCCGGCAGGATACGATTGTCGCGCAAAATGCCCTCCTGCACCCCGCCCAGCTTGGTCACGGCGGCCCGTGACCGCGCATTGCGTTCGTCCACATTGAAACAGACGCGGATCGCCCCCTGCCCGAAGGCATGGCCGAGCAGCAAATGCTTGCAGGCCGGGTTCACGGCGCCACCCTGGAATTCCGGTGCATAGATCGTCATGCCGATCTCGACATTCTTCGACACCGCATCCGGATTGAGAAAGGCGCTCATGCCGGCAAAGCGGTCGTCCGGCGTCAGCACCGCGAACGGTACCAGCGTACCGGCCTCTGCCCGTTTCCGGATGGCCTTCACCCAGACAGAAATCCAGTCACCCGGCGGATTGAAGTACGGCCACGTTGCCAGCCTCTGGCCGGAGCGCTCGGCCATGTCCCGCAACGCTTCGGCATGCGCATCCACATCAAACGGCACGAGCCGTACGAAACGGTTCTCGAGCGTGAGCGGCCTGATCTGCAAGTCTCCGGCTCCTAGTCGTCGGAATGCGTCTCGCGCCATTGCTCCATGGCCAGCGAGATGGCGAAGGTTTCGCGGTATTTCGGGCTGGAGGCCGGGCGCGGCGCCTTGGCGGCGGTCATCGCCATGATCTCGGCCAGCTTGTTATGGGCCGCGCCGGACTGGCCTGCGCCGATATAGGCATGCAGCTCGACCAGCGCCGAAGACAGCGGGTCATGCGCGCGGATAACGAAGTACGGCTCGTCCTCGGCCAGCTTGTCCAGGATGTCGAACTGGGACGGGTTGGATTTGGATCCGACGGGAGCATTTGCCATGAGGACGGCCTTTCTTGGCGGGAAGTGATTCTGTGCCGCGCAGTCTAGTCTCCACCGCGCCAATCGCCAGCCCCCACCGCACACCTGTGCAGGCGGTGGGGGCTGGAAGGATGGCGCGCTAGCTCGACGAGACGATGCCGCCATCACACGGCACGGTGTGGCCGGTGATATAGTTCGAGGCCCTGGACGACAGGAAGATCGACAGGCCGGCAATGTCGCTCGGCATGCCCACGCGACCGGACGGGTTCTGGTCGCCGATCTTCTGCCAGTCGACGCCTTCGGTCTCGCCTTTGAAGCCAACACCGGTCGACAACATGTAGGTCGGGAACGGGCCGGGCGCGATGCCATTGACGAGGATATGCTCCCCCGCAAGGTGCGCGCCCATGAAGCGGGTCAGATGGATGACGGCCGCCTTGGACGTACCATAGGCAAACCCGCTCATCGGCGAGGTGTGCATGCCGTCGATGGAGGCGATGTTGATGACGCGGGCAGGATTATCAGCGCTGGCCGATTTGCGCAGCAGCGGCATCAGTTTCTGGGTCAGGAAGAAGACGCCCTTCACATTGACGTCCATCACCTTGTCCCAGCCATGCTCCGGGAAGTCTTCCAGCTTGGCGCCCCATGCCACGCCGGCATTGTTGACCAGCACGTCGATTTTCTCTTCGCGCTTCTGCAACTCGCTGGCGAGGTGGTTGATGCCGTCCAGGCTGCCGACATCGGACGGGATCGCATAGATCTCGCCGCCATATTTTGCCTTCAGGCGCTCGACGGTTTCCTCACAGGCCTGAGCCTTGCGCGAGGAGATGATCACCTTCGCGCCATTCGCCAGGAAGCCTGCCGAGATCATTTCACCGATGCCGCGCGAGCCGCCGGTCACGACGACCGTCTTGCCGGCCACCGAGAACAAATTACTGAAATCCATGTCCATTTCCGGGTTCCTCCTTGTTGTCTGATCGGCGTCCCTAGTGCGGGAACAGCCGGTCAGGGGCAAGGAATTATTCCGGAAGGGTCGTCAGGCCGCAGGCCTAGTGAGCGCCGCCGAATGCGCCGGTCTTCACCGAGTAATCCACGGCCAGCGTGTATTCCGGATCATCATCGGAATCGACCATCAGCTGCCCGGCCTTGGTCAGCAGCTTGTGGCAATCGCGCGAGAGGTGGCGCAGCTGCAGCGTCTTGCCCTGCGCTTCATAACGACGGGCAAGGTCTTCGATTGCCTGCAGCGCGGACTGGTCCACGACACGCGAGCGCATGAAGTCCACGATCACGACATCGGGGTCGGTTTCCGGATGGAACAGCTCGGCAAAGCCATCGGTCGAGCCGAAGAAGAGTGGGCCTTCGATCTCGTAGACATGGGCGCCGGGCGTGCGCACACTGTCGCGCTCGATGACATGGATGCGGCGCGCATTGTTCCAGGCATAGGCGAGCGCCGAGACGATCACGCCGACGACCACGGCCGTTGCGAGGTCGTAGAAGACGGTAACGATGGTCACCAGAACGATCACGGCGGCGTCCAGCAGCGGGATGCGCGTCATGATGCGCAGGCTGTTCCATGCGAACGTGCCGATCACGACCATGAACATGACGCCGACCAGCGCCGCCAGCGGGATCTGCTCGATCAGGCCGGAGCCGACAAGGATAAAGGCCAGCAGGAACAGCGCGGCGGCGATGCCGGCCAACCGTGTGCGGCCACCGGATTTCACATTGATCATCGACTGGCCGATCATGGCGCAGCCGCCCATGCCGCCAAAGAATCCCGTGATCAGGTTTGCGGTGCCCTGCGCCACGCATTCCTGGCTCGCCCCGCCCCTTTTACCAGTCATTTCGCCGACAAGGTTCAGGGTCAGCAGGCTCTCGATCAGGCCGATGGCCGACAGGATGACAGCGTATGGCAGGATGATCTTGAACGTCTCCATGGTCAGCGGCACGCTCGGCACATGGAAACTCGGCAAGCCGCCCTGGATCGAGGCGAGGTCGCCCACGCGCGGCACGTCCAGGCCGAAGCCGATGACGACAGCGGCGACGAGGCCGATCCCGGCCAGCGGCGCGGGAATGATCTTGGTGAATTTCGGCAGCGCCCAGATGATCAGCATGGTCAGGGCGACCAGCGCCAGCATGACCGCCAGCGGCGTGCCGCTCATCCATTCGCCGCCGCCCATGCCATGACCGGAGGCTTCTGCCGTGCCGGGCACCTTGAACTGGCCCAGCTGCGCCATGAAGATCACGATGGCGAGCCCGTTGACGAAGCCCAGCATCACCGGATGCGGCACGAGGCGGATGAACTTCCCGAACCGGAAGATACCCGCCGCCAGCTGGAGAATGCCCATCAGAACGACCGTGGCGAACAGGTATTCGACGCCATGCTGCGCGACCAGCGAGACCATGACGACGGCCAGCGCGCCGGTGGCGCCGGAAATCATGCCCGGACGGCCCCCAATCAGCGCCGTCACAAGGCCCACGATAAAGGCCGCATACAGCCCGACCAGCGGGTGCACCCCTGCCACAAAGGCAAAAGCCACGGCCTCCGGCACGAGCGCCAGCGCGACCGTCAGGCCGGACAATAATTCAATCTTGATCCGGTTCGGTGTGAACTGGGTGAAGCTAGCCTGCGACAGGCCCTGCGCGCCAAGGCGATCTGCGAAGGCTGCGAAAGTCGATTTTACCACGGGATGACACTCTTCAATCTGAGGGCAGGAAGATGTTTGCCGCCGTATGGCGATCTTCCCCCCAGGGTGCAAGCATAGGCATGAAGAAACTGGCGCTTCAGCGCTGAGCGGTCAGGCTTTGAGCAGGCCCTAGTTTCCGAAGAACAGGCGCGAAAGCGCGCGGGATATATCGTACTCATATGCAGTCAGAGAACCGGTCTTCTCTCCCAGGAGTTTGGGCGATAGGGCTGACATACGTTCTGCGGCAACGACTCGCCTGCCCGATGGTGTTTCAACAACAGGATGGAGGATCGGCACGACGGCGATGCCATCTTCCTTTAGAAGAGGCGCAACGATCACCGTGCCATTCTGTTCAAGCCCCGGATAGCTCAGCACAACAACCTGCATGTCCCGCCTATCCAGCAATGCGTGGATTGCAAAACGGTCAATCATCAGAACATGCGGTACCGGTCACACCAAAGCCCGTTTTCCTCAACATCGCGCGCATTCGCCGCGAAGGCCTCCCTGTTCTCCTCGATCCACGCATCGATACGTGCGCGCTTCACGGCGTCTTCCACGGCCTTGCGTGCAGTCTCTTCAACATCAATGCCCAAGCGTTCTCCTTCTTCCAAAAGCGCAGGATGAATGTCCTGACCCGGTCCTTTGAAACGCGTCCGTTCCTCGGCAACCCTGACAACCTCATCGGTAAGAACGGCTTCTACAGCTGCATGAGTAGATGCCCTGAGGCTTCCTGTGGCACCGGAGACGAAGCTGTATAAAGTCGTCGAAGCGATGCCAGCCCGTTCTGCTATTTGAGACACGGGACACTCTGATGCCTTTATGGCTTGGCGAAGCTCATCCGGGGAACGCATCTACGTAAATTACGGAATTACGTAATCGAGGTCAATCCGTTACTTCCCTGTTCTCCGGTAGACCGTCACGTGCATCGTGCTCTCTGCCGTGAAAGGCTCTCGGTTCCACCCGCCCCAGCGATGTTCGAGACTGAGACCGGCGAGTTCAGCCATGAGGTCCATTTCCTGCGGCCAGGCATAGCGCATGACCAGTGGCACGAGTTTCGTGCCTTTTTCCGTAATTCGCACACGCTGATACTCGATCACCTGCCGGGTCGGATCATGCACCTTTGCTTCGAACCACAGAGATTTGAACCCGATCTTCGTGGCGCGCAGACTCTGATGGTCATGATAGGCCGAAAAGTCCGGCACAAATGTCTCGACCAGAAACGCTCCGCCCGGCACCAGCCTCTCCGCAACATTCCGGAAACACCTCACCTGCTCAGCCTGGCTGGTCAGGTTGAACAGCGTATTGAAAACCAGGAAAACAAATTCGAATTCGCCATCAATGGCACAGTCGGCCATATCGCCGATGACCACAGGAATGTCGGCCCCGCCCGGTTTCTCGCGCAGCTTCTCCACCATGGCGGCGGAGCCTTCGATGCCAGACACGGCAAAACCGCGCTCTGCCAGGGGCAGGGCGATCCGGCCCGTGCCGATTGCCAGCTCAAGAATACGGCCTTTGGCGGCAAGGTCCGCAATCAGGGCGACAGACTCCTCTGTCGTCCCCGGATCGTGGAGGGCGTCATAATCGTCCGCGTTGAGCGCGCCAAATGTTTCAGGATCAAAGTCCAACATGCGCGCTCATAGCATATCAGCCCGGCGAGATCATCTTGGACGGGTCGACGATGTTGTCGAAATCCTCGCCCGGGATGCCGTCCTTGATCGCTTCCTCGCGTAGCGTCGTCCCGTTTTTATGGGCCGTTTTGGCGATCTTGGCCGCGCGGTCGTAGCCATATTTCTCTTTCAGCGGCGTCACCAGCATCAGCGAGTTCTTCAGGCCGCGTTCAATATTCTCAAGCCGCGGCTCGATTCCGACAACGCAATTCTCCGTGAAGCTGACCGCCGCATCGGCCAGCAGGCGCACCGACTGGAGGAAATTGTAGGCCATCATCGGGTTGAACACGTTCAGCTCGAAATGGCCCTGGCTGTCGGCAAAGCCGATGGCGGCATTGTTGCCGTGAATGTGCGCGCAAACCTGGGTCAGCGCTTCACACTGGGTCGGGTTCACCTTGCCCGGCATGATCGAGCTGCCCGGCTCGTTTTCCGGCAGGGCCAGTTCGCCGAGGCCGGAGCGTGGGCCGGAGCCGAGGAACCGGATGTCATTGGCGATCTTGAAGCAGGACATGGCGACCGTCGTGATCGCGCCATGCGTGAACACCATCGCGTCATGTGCGGCCAGCGCTTCGAACTTGTTCGGCGCGGTCGTGAATTTCAGGCCGGTGATGCCGGCGATCTTCTCGGCAACCTTCTCCGCGAAGCCGACCGGCGAGGCGAGGCCCGTGCCGACGGCCGTGCCGCCCTGGGCCAGTTCCATCAGCTTCGGCAGGGTCAGTTCGATCCGCTCGATGCCGTTCTTCAGCTGCTGGGCATAGCCGGAGAATTCCTGGCCGAGCGTCACCGGCGTCGCATCTTGCGTATGCGTGCGGCCGATCTTGATGATGTCGGCCCACGCCTTGGCTTTCGAGTCGAGCGCGTTGTGAAGCACTTCCAGCGACGGGATCAGGCGGTGAACGACTTCCTCGGCGCAGGCAATGTGCATCGCCGTCGGGAACGTGTCGTTCGACGATTGGGACATGTTCACATGATCGTTCGGGTGGACCGGCTTCTTCGAGCCCTTCTCCCCGCCCAGGATTTCGATGGAGCGGTTTGAGATGACCTCGTTCGAGTTCATGTTGGACTGCGTGCCCGAGCCCGTCTGCCAGACGACCAGCGGGAAATGCTCATTCAGCTTGCCTTCGATCACTTCTTCGGCGGCCTGCACGATGACCTTGCCCAGCTCCGGGTCCATCTTGCCGAGGTCCATGTTCGCTTCGGCGGCGGCCTTCTTGACGATGCCGAGCGCGCGGATGATCGGCTCGGGCTGTTTTTCCCAGCCGATCTTGAAATTGCCGAGGCTGCGCTGGGCCTGCGCGCCCCAATAGGCGTCATCAGAGACCTCGATTGGGCCCATCGTGTCGGTTTCGGTCCGCGTCGTCATCGTCTGGTATCCTCATGCATGGAGAGCGTTCGGGCCGGGTTTAGCCCAGTGTGCGCGCATGACAAGGTGCCGGGGCGAGGATGGTCCTATCCGCCGCAGCGTTCGCCCGTGTGACCATACCCGCACGCCATCGCATAGAACTCGACGGCCAGCGCCGGGTCGGCGTTGCTGAATTCAGTCTCGAACATTGCGCCCAGCGTGTAGCAGGCATTTGCCTTGAAGGTCCGGTGGCCCGATTGCTGCGAGGTGCACACTTTTTCCAGGGCGTCCGCCCCCTTGAAAGGATCGCGCGGGCCGCCTTCCTGCGTCAGCAGGATCGCGCCCAGCCGGTAGCAGGACGACAGGTTGGTGATGATGCGCCCACACCCCATGCGATAGACTTCGCGCGCCCGGACGGTATCCTTGGGCCCGCCGTTCCCGTTCTGGAGATATTTTCCGAAATTGGCGCAGCCATTGTAATAGGCGCCCTGGCAGGCCTGTTCGAAATAGCCCCGCGCCGCCGCCATGTCCGCTCCGCCTGCGTCGCTCTCCAGAACCACGCCGGCCAGGTTGCATCCGCGCGGATCTCCGCTCTCACACCCTTTGCGATAGGCATTCAGGGCATCTGAAACACTTTTCGGTCCGCCCTTGCCGAACTCGATCAATTCGCCGCCTTCGACACAGGAGGCCGCATGGCCCAGCGAACAGCCGCGCGCATACAGGGCGCGTGCGCCTGCCGCATCGACCGTGCCGCCCTCTCCGGCCAACAGCATGTCGCCCAGCCAGTTGCAGGCAACCTTGTGCTGACCATTGCACGCGGTCTGGAAATACTGGCGCGCCCGCGCCTGATCCATCGCGATTCCGTCCCCATCGGCCAGCATGCCCGCCGCGCCCATGCAGCCTGCAAGATAGCCGCTGGAACAGGCCCGGTCATAAAGGGCAAACGCATCCTGGCCCCGCCCCTCACTTTTGGCGCCCAGCGCCCCATAATAGTCTGACTGGCCGTCCCGCGCCGAGGCGGGGCCGGACATTCCAAGGAAAACCAGGCCAGTGATGACCGCGTAAAGGAAAGACCCGCGCATTCCCCGTCTCCTTCTGTTTGCACACTGGAAATGATTTGTGCCACACAGGACCTTCGAGGCAAGCAAAATGCCGGTCGCACCGCGCAGAAAAGCCCGTGGCGCCGCGCAGAAAACAGGAACGGAAAAATCCCTTTGGACGCCCTGCTTCATGCCCTCACGCAACCGGCCACGCTGTTCCTGGTCGCGATTGCCTTTTTGCTCGGCTTCCTTGTGCGCGGAATCGGGATCAATTCCCTGTCGCCGCCCATCCTGACCGAGGCGCAGGTCGACGAGGCGCTTACGACTGTCAGCAAGACCTGCTGGGCCGAGATCGACCGCGCCATTGATGACCGCAAGAAGCTGCTCGCCATCAAGCTGCTCCGCGAACAGACCGGCCTCGGCCTCAAAGCTTCCAAGGAGGCCATCGAGGCCCGCATGCAATCCCGCCATCGGATGCGGGGATGAGTCTGGCCGACTGGATCACCGCCGGAAAAGTCCGCGCGCGCATCACGGATGAGGGTGCGCTGGAAGTGCGTTGTCACGGCCTGACGACGCAGGCGAAATACTACAAGACGCTGCTCAAGGAATTCTTCCGCAAGGAGTTCCCGCCCCTGCGGCCGGGCTATGGCGATTATTCCGTTCACATCATGATGGAATATACCGGCGATGCGCCCTGGATGGATCTCGACAATCTCGCCAAGGCCCTGCTCGACAGCCTGACCGGCAATGTCTTCGAGGATGACCACCAGGTTGCCCGCCTGCTGGTCGAGCGCCGCGTCGGCGAGCGCGAAGGCATCTGGCTCAAGGCCGAGGCGATGGACTGACCCCTAGAACGGGTTCAGCGTATATCCCGTTTGTTGCAGCTGTGCATGCGCCGTCATGGCCGACAGCGCCATTTCCACACCGGGCACCAGGTCCGCCTTCTTGATGTCGCGATAGGCCGCCGTCTGGCCACACAGGATGATCCGGACACGATGCTTGAGCAGCGCGGCGATCAGCGGCGCATTCGCGTTGCCCTGTCCCGCCACGAGATCGGCCGAGGCCCCGCCATGCACGACCACCGCCAGCTTGATATTGCTCGCCGGAATGCCGACCGCTTCATGCATGTTCAGGAAACGCGCCGCGCTTTCCAGAGTCCGGTTCACCTTGCCGGGTTCGGCCGGCACCGACGTGTCGAACGCGATCTTGAACACGGCGTCCTTGGACAGGCGCTCGGCGTCCGGCACGTTGGCCACATTCCCGAAAGCCGGGATCGCCGGACCGGATTTGAAATCGTCGGGCCCCGCCAGGGCAGGTCCGGCCAGCAACAAGGCCGCAGCAGCGAAAACACTCGATCGGATCATGGACACCTCCTCTGAATGAGGCCGACACTAGGCGGTGCCGCCAGCGACGTCGAGCCGCATGTGGGTTAGGGGAATCTCCGTAGTCCGCCGCGCCCGCAGAATTGGTAGGGATTCGCGCCATGAAACAGGCATGGATTCCCTTCGCGTCGCGCCCCGTCCCGCGCTACACCAGCTATCCCACAGCGGCCGACTTCACACCGCAGGTCGCCGAGCGCGAGGCGCGCCTCTGGGCCAGCCAGACGGCGCCGGACAAGCCCATCTCGGTCTATATCCATGTGCCCTTCTGCGAGAAGCTCTGCTTCTATTGCGGCTGCGCGACCAGCGTACCGAACGGCTACACCCGTATTGCCGCCTATCTGGAGACGCTCCACCGCGAAATCGACCTCTGGGCCGCATCGGTCGGACCGCACACCGGCATGGCGCACCTCCATTTCGGTGGCGGCTCTCCCAATGCCCTGTCAGCGGACGACTTCAAGGACCTTGTCGCCCATGCCTGTCGCGCCTTCGGTCTGCGCCCCGGCGCGGAGATTGCTGTCGAGATCGACCCGCGCGGCCTGACACCGGATTTCATCGACGCGATGGCGACCTCGGGCGTCACCCGCGTCAGCTTTGGGGTCCAAACCCTGTCGCCCAAAGTTCAGGAAGCCGTGGGCCGCATCCAGCCGAAATTCCTGCTCAGCGAAGGCATCGAACGGCTTCAGGCGGCAGGCATCCGCGCCATAAACATGGACCTGATGTACGGCCTGCCCGACCAGACCGTGAGCGATGTCGAGGAGGCGGCTCATTTCGCCGCCGAGATGGGCGCCGCCCGCATCTCCCTCTTCGGCTATGCACATGTGCCGTGGTTCGCCAAGCACCAGGCGGCGATCGACGAAGACGCCCTGCCCGGCCTTGAAGCCCGCTTTGACCAGGCCCTTGCCGGCGCCCGCACACTGGAACTTGCCGGCTACCACGCCATTGGGCTCGATCACTTCGCCCGCGCGGATGACAGCCTCACCCTCGCCGCCCGCACCAAGACACTGCATCGGAATTTCCAGGGCTATACGGACGATCCGTGCATGACCCTCATCGGCATCGGCAGCACATCAATCTCCCAGTTTTCAAACGGTTATGTCCAGAACTTCAAGGAGCGCACCGCTTGGCGCGCCACCATCGAAGACGGGCGCCTGCCGGTCGAGCGCGGCGTTGTGCTGACCGAGGATGACCGCTTGCGCGCCCGCGCCATTGAGACGCTGATGTGCCAGATGGAAGTGGATGTGGACGCGGTCTGCGACGAGATGAACGCCGCGCGGGGCAGCCTCGCCGACGCGCTGGAAACGGCGCGCTTCCTCCAGTCTGCGGGCCTGTGCCAGATCGACGGCAGCCTCATCCGTGTACCGCCAGAGGCCCGCCTCTTCCTGCGCACGGTCGCCCAATGTTTTGACGGTCGCTACAAGCCCACGCCCCGGCGTCACGCCAAGGCGGTCTAGTCCAGCGCGTCTGGGCAAGCGGTGTCACTTGCAGATACGTGATCTGGTGTTACACGCAGGCTGAATAACCCGGAGCGGAAATCCCATGGCTGAATTCTTGGTCCTGCATCAGAAAAACAATAACAAAGTGCGCGTGGTGAACATTGAGCATGTGCGCATGCTGCGTCCCCACGACGAAGCCGGCACGTGGCTGGAATTTGGGGGCGACAGCGAAATATCCAGCCTATTGGTTCGCGAGGATCTGGACGGCCTGATTTCCTTCCTGGAAGCTGAACACGTTTAACCGGGGATGCCGTACGGCACCTAGGCCCCCAGCGCCCGCGCATGATGGGCGATATGTTCGTCCATATAGGTCGCGATGAAATAGTAATCGTGGCCATAGCCGTCGCGCAGATTGTAATCGAGCCGCTGGCCGTGCTTCTCACAGGCCTCGGTAAAGATTTCCGGCTTCAGCTCCCGCTCAAGGAAAGTGTCCGCCGTTCCCGTATCCACGAGGATCGTCGCCTTGGTCTGGCGCTCCTTGACCAGTTCGGTCGCGTCATACTGTTCCCAGGCCACGGACGGGTCACCGAGATAGGCGGCAAACGCCTTCTGGCCCCACGGCACCTGCGCGGGGCTGGTGATCGGGCTGAAGGCCGAGCAGGATTTGTAGGTTTTAGGATGCTTGAGGTGCAGCGTGATCGCGCCATGCCCGCCCATGGAATGGCCAAAGATGCCCTGCCGGTCCATGTCCGCATAGGGGAAGTGCTCCGCGATCACTTTCGGCAGCTCATCAGTGATGTACTGGTCCATCTTGTAATGTTTTGCCCACGGCTCTTGCGTAGCCGTCAGGTAGAAGCCGGCGCCTTGCCCCAGATCGTAGGAATCATCATCCGGCACGTCATCGCCGCGCGGGCTCGTATCCGGCGCAATGATCATGATGCCATGCTTGGAGGCAGCGCGTTGCAGCCCCGATTTCTCCATCACATTCGCCCAGCTGCACGTCAGGCCGGAGAGATACCACAGCACCGGCACCTTTTCCGGGTTCGCCTGCGACGGCGTGTAGACCGCGAACCGCATCGTGCAATTCTGCAGCGCGCTGTCATGGTCATGCACGGACAGCATGCCGCCAAAGGATTGCCATGCGGATACCTGGGTAAGGGTCATGTGCTGAAGTCCTGTCGGTTGGGATGAAAGAGACCTGACTGATGTGGCCCGGTTAGGCGTGCAGGACAAGGGCTTGCCAAGGGCCTCATCGCCCGAGGTCAGGCTTGCCAGCCTCCTGCCGCTGCGCCAGATACGTTGAACGGCTCACCCAACCCTTCGGAGGATCTATGCCCGGCTACACCTTGTACGGCGCGGACGTCAGCTATTACACCGGCAAGGCGCGCGCCTATCTCGACTGGCGCGGCGTCGACTATACCGAAGTGGTCGCGACCCAGCAGGTCTATCGCGACATCATCCTGCCGAATGTCGGCTGGCCCGTGATCCCGGTGATGAAGACCCCCGAAGGCGAGATCGTGCAGGACACGACCGACATCATCAGCCATGTTGAAGCCGCCGAAGGACTCTCCCCGCCCGCCATCCCGGAAGGCCCTGTGCAGGCCTTTGTCGCCCAGCTGCTGCAGCTATACGCCGACGAATGGCTCGTCATCCCGGCCATGCACTATCGCTGGAACTATAATGAGGACTGGGCCTATCAGGAGTTTGGCGCGATCTCGGCCCCGGACCGCCCCGCACCAGAGCAATACGACATCGGCAAGCGCAATGGCGAGCGCTTCAAGGGCGCCCTGCCCCCGCTCGGCGTCTCGCCGACCACAGCCCCCGCCATCGAGCAAAGCTATGAGGCCTTCCTGCGCGAATTCTCCGCGCATCTGGAAGTGCATCCCTATGCGCTGGGCGGCCGCGCCACGCTGGCCGATTTCGCCCTGTACGGCCCGCTCTATGCCCACCTCTATCGCGACCCCGCCTCAGGCGATTTGATGAGGCGCTATGCGCCGAAAGTCGCCGAATGGGTCGAACGCGTGAAGGCGGGCTCGCCGCCGCAGGGCGAGCTGCTCGCAGGCGACGAAATCCCGGTCACGCTGGTGCCGATCCTCGCCCGCCAGATGCGCGAGCAATTCCCGGCCCTGCACCAGACCGCGCAACTGTTTGCAAACTGGGCCGAGACCGCCTCGCCCGGCACACATGTGCCGCGCGCTGTGGGCCAGATCGAGATCGACATTGAGGACACGCAAGGCCCGGCGGCGGCGCGCACCTTCCCGCTCTGGCGGCTACAGGCGGCGCTGGATGCCTACGAGGCTTTGGAGGGCGATGCGCTCACCCGCGCCGATGATCTGCTGGAACGTGTGCGTGGCAGCGCACTGAAGGACTTCAGCCTGCCCGCCCGTCTGGTGCGGTCAGATTACCGCCTCGCGCTGGCCTGACCGCGCTCAGGGCGCGACGGCGAAGCACTCGATCTCGACCGCCGCGCCGAGGGCCAGCCCATTGGCGCCAAGCGTCGAACGCGCTGGTTTCGGATCGGGCAGCGCCGCATCATAGGCGGCGTTCATCTCGCCATAGGCAGCCATGTCTCCGAGAAAGACAGAACACTTCACTACGTCCGACAGATCCGCATCGAATTCAGCCAGCGTGCGGGTGATGTTCTTGAAGATCATGCGTGTTTCCGGGCCAGCCCCGCCCGGCGCCAATTCATTTGTTTCCGGATCAATGCCCAGTTCGCCGGACAGATAGATCATGTCGCCAACCCTGACTGCCTTGGAAAAGGGCAGATCGGTACCCGCCTTCGTGATCCCGGCATAATGGGTCACTTCAGGCGACGTGTTCACCTGGACGTCCTGCACATCCATCGCAACACAGCCAGTCAGGCATATGGCGACGGCGCCCGCCGCAATAGCATACGTCCTGATCATGATCTTCCCCTGTCTCAATGAATCCATTTCGGACTGTCGTCTTCAATCATGTCTTCGTCTTCGATGTCAGCATAGGTCGTGAACTGAACATCATAGCCGAAGGGCTGGTCTTCCGCCGGCACTTCGCCCTCGGTCACGAAGACCTGCAACTCGCCATCGGCCTTGAAGCCGAGCCGCTTGCCGATCACGACGATCATGTCGGCGGCCTGGTCCGCATCGGCAGCCCAGACCTTCATGCCCATGATGCAGGGGCCGATCTCGGTGGCGTATTCCGCGTTCGGCTCGAACACGTGCCCATCGGCGATCAGCGTGTAGTGGGTAAACTCGGTCATGGGCGCGAGCATTACCCGCTTTGAGACAGAAATCGACCCCGCGCAGCGAATTTCCGGCCTGTAAAACCAACAAAAAGGGCGACGCTAAGCGCGCCGCCCTTGAAGGTCGATCAGATTGGCGGATTTAGCCGCGCAACATGGTGCAGATCTTGTTGCCGTCCGGATCGCGCAGATAGGCGAGATAGAGCTTCATGCCGCCCCCTTCGCGCCAGCCCGGAGGGTCTTCGATGGCCTTGCCGCCTGCTTCGAGTCCGGCCTTGTGCCAGGCATCGGCCTGTTCAGTGCTGTCGACCGCAAAGCCGATCGTGCCGCCATTGGCATGACAGGCCGGCTCGCCATCAATCGGCGGCGTGACAAGGAACGTCCCGCCATTGTGGAGATAGATCAGCCGCCCTTTCGGATCGACAATCGCCTCCCGGCCGCCCAGCGACTTGAAGAGCGCGTCGTAGAATTTCTTTGATTTTTCCAGATCGTTCGTGCCGACCATGACGTGACTGAACATTTGTATTTCTCCCTTGGATCCCTTGTGACAATCGTGTCGCTCAGGCTTGCTGTAACAGTCTTCAAGACACGTCTCCATCCCCATCACCTGCAGTGAATTCGGTTTTCTCGAACTCACCCGTGTCAGGGTCACGGAGGTAAGCGCTCCCGACGGGTGCATCGATTAGGTGCAGCCAGCTGTCGTCCTTGTTCAGGACTTTTCCAATCGCGATATAGTCGGAAGCGGGATTGCTGTACTCCTCATCCGACAATTGGTGGACATCCGCCCGTATCCGCCATCCGCTGTCGGGATACTTGTCGCCCTCTCGCGTCATATCGGGTTCTTCCCTGTAGAGGAAACCGATGCGCGCAGTTCCATCCAGAACCTGACGGTCAACGAGGCATCGTTCCCATTTCTGCTTGCTGGCAATAACAGGAAAGCGTTCTTCTTTCGCCTGATCCAGCCAGATGTAGTCAATCACGTGCCAGCGTTTGAACCGGATACTGTCCCCCGAACGAAGCTGCGGAATGTCTGAGGGATCATTGTCCAGATTTCCGATCATGTCATCGCCAGATGCGTCGGTAACTTCCAGCCATAAGCGTTCAGCGTCATATCTTCGCCCAGCAGGGATGCTGGCGATAATTATTTTGACGTGATCGCCCGGCTCGATTGCTGCCAGCCGATCCTCACTTGGAATAAAGAATGTATATGGAGACTCCGCCGCAATAGGTCTTGGGTCACGAACTGCGTGCCGACCAAATGTCCGCTGCCATCTATCGTACAAACGGCCCTTCAACGTCCTCATGCGGCTCAATAAACCACCACGCTCCGGATGCTCTCGCCTGCATGCATCAGGTCGAAGGCGTCATTGATCTTGTCGAGCTTCATGACGTGGGTGATCATCGGGTCGATCTGGATCTTGCCGTTCATGTACCAGTCGACGATCTTCGGCACATCCGTGCGCCCTTTCGCACCGCCGAAGGCCGTGCCGCGCCAGTTGCGGCCCGTGACCAGCTGGAACGGCCGTGTGCTGATTTCCTTGCCAGCCTCTGCAACGCCGATGATGATCGAGGTGCCCCAGCCGCGATGGCAGCATTCCAGCGCCTGGCGCATCACATCCGTGTTGCCGGTACAATCGAAGGAATAGTCCGCGCCGCCATCGGTCAGCTCGACGAGGTGCGCGACCACATCCTGGGTCTCCTTCGGATTGACGAAATGCGTCATCCCGAATTTCTCGCCCCATTCCTTCTTGGAGTTGTTGATGTCGACGCCGATGATCTTGTCGGCGCCGGCCATCTTCGCGCCCTGCAGCACGTTGAGACCAATGCCGCCAAGGCCGAACACGACGACATTATCGCCGACCTGCACCTTGGCCGTATTGGTCACCGCGCCAACACCTGTGGTCACGCCGCAGCCGACATAGCAGGCCTTGTCGAACGGCGCGTCGGTGCGGATTTTCGCAACCGCGATTTCCGGCAGGACCGTGAAGTTCGAGAAGGTCGAACAGCCCATATAATGATAGATCGTCTTGCCCTTGTAGCTGAACCGGCTCGTGCCGTCCGGCATCAGGCCCTTGCCCTGCGTCGCGCGAATGGCGGTGCAGAGATTGGTCTTGCCCGAGAGACAGCTTTTGCACTGGCGGCATTCCGGCGTGTAGAGCGGGATCACATGATCGCCCGGCTGCACGCTGGTCACGCCTGCGCCGACTTCGCGCACAATGCCCGCGCCCTCATGGCCCAGAACGCTCGGGAAGATGCCCTCACTATCCAGCCCGTCCAGCGTGTAGGCATCGGTATGGCAAATACCGGTCGCCATGATCTCGACCAGCACTTCCCCGGCCTTGGGGCCTTCCAGGTCCAGTTCGACGATTTCCAGCGGTTTCTTGGCTTCAAAGGCGACAGCGGCGCGAGTCTTCATGAGGGAGCTCCATAGTGTTTGAATGCCATACTACTCTTGCGCTCAGAGCGATAAAGTATGTAATTTGCAATACATTGTTGCAGGACCGGGATAATGCAGACGGATTGGGACGGAATCGAGGAATTCGTGGCGGTGGCGACGTGCATGGGCTTCAAACCGGCAGCTCAAATGTTGAATGTCTCAACCTCGCATGTGAGCCGCGCCGTTACCAGACTGGAAAACGCCATCGGCGCGCCCCTGTTCTACCGGACGACCCGCAAGGTCTCGCTGACAGATACGGGCCGCACGGTGCTCGGCCATTGCCAGCAGCTTATCGAGTCGCGCGACGAGCTTTATGCCGTCGTGGGCGGAAACAACGACCCCCAGGGCGAGATCAAGATCACCTGTCCCACTTCATTGGGAGAACGCTACATTTCGCCCATCGTGCGCGAGTTCAGCCAGGATTATCCGAAAGTGGAAATCACACTCGACCTGTCCAACCGGCTGGTCGACCTGATCGCCGAGGGCATCGATCTCGCGATCCGCACCGGCATGCTGGAAGATTCCCGCCTGATCAGTTCGCGGGTGGCCAGCCGGCAATTCCTGGTCTGCGCCTCCCCTGCCTATCTGGAGTCTCATGGCACGCCAGAACGCCTTGATGACCTGAAGGCGCACAATTGCCTGATCGGCTCTTCCAGCACGTGGCGGTTTCGCCAGGGCGGGCAACACGAGACACTCCGTCCACGGGGAAATTGGCGATCCAATTCAGGCGCGTCCGTGCTGGACGGACTGCTCGCGGGAAAAGGCATCGGCCAATTGCCGCTGTTCTATGTCGCGCCGTATCTTGAAGATGGCCGCCTGGTGGAATTGTTCAGGGAATACCGGCCCGAACCGGAACCGATCTGGGCGGTCTACCCTCAGGCCCGCCATTTGCAGCCAAAGGTCCATCTGCTGGTGGACCGTATCCGCGCGCAATTGCAGCCTGCCTTCGAAGCTGGCACGCAGCATCACCTTCAAGCTTAGGCCGTGCCCGCAATTGCGGATCAGGAACAGGGTTCGAGATTGGCGTCAAACGCGCCCATACGAGAGAGCGTCGGGCCGTCTCCGTGGATGTCGCAGCGATCAATCCTCAATTCGCCCTCTTCCAGCCGGATGAGGTTGAACGAGGGCGGCTCGGACCGCAGGCGCACCGACAGCGTGCCGGACGAGACCGCGAGATAGCAGCCATTCGCGCGCTGGCGCAGTCCGACTGACGGCGTGTGGACATGGCCGGTCAGCACCATCTGCACATGGCTTGCGGCCACCTTGTCGGCGGCGCGACGGCCCCGGCGGGTCCGCGTGCGCAGCGGCGCGCCCGGCAGCGAATGGAAGGGATGGTGACAGGCGATCAGTTTCACGTCGGCCTCGGAGGCAGCCGCGCGAATGAGGACATCATCCAGATCCTCCAGATTCACCGAGCCTTCGGCCCAGTTGCGCCGAGCCTGCCAGCCGCGCGCCGTGTTCAGGCCGACCGCAATCGCATTGCCCGTTTCCGCCACACCGAAATACTCGCCGAAGCGGCGTTTGAACCGCTTGAAGGGCTCCGCCGCCCGCGCCGCGACATTGAACATGGGCGTGTCATGGTTTCCCGGCACGATCAGTTTCGGCATGTCGAACCCGTCCAGCCATTCGGCAGCGGCATCGAATTCTCGCGTCCGTCCGCGCTGGGTCAGGTCGCCGCAGACGACCAGCATGTCGGGTTGCGTGGCCTTGATACAGGATTCAGCGGCGGCAATGGCGTTCTCGTCTTCGGCGCCGAAATGTATGTCCGAAATCTGTGCAATAACTGTCATCAGGACATGTCTGGGACGAAGATGTTCACGGCAGAATCGATCCGGCGGAATCGCAGGGGCGTCTTCATCTCCTTCAGTTCGCCGTCCAGCGTGACATTGATGCGGCCTTTTTCGAGATGATGCGCCTCGACTTCATCGGCCAGGATCAGCCGGACGTCTTCGGCATTCCGCCAGCCATCCATCACCATCTCCAAACCGATCTTGGCGAGATCCAGCAGGCCCTGCGGGTCCACACTGGCAATTTCGAGCTTTCCGGGCGTATCGGGATTGATGTTCACCGTCAGCGCCGTGGAGGTCTGCTTGCGGCCTCCCGGCACGGTCCAGGAAATATTGGAGTGCAGTGCGAGGGCCGATGAATCGTGCATGATTTCGGCCGCTTCGAGGATCTTGCCCTCGCGCAGCGCCTCGCGCGAATTGGTGAAGCGCGTCATGTCGCCCAGCATTGCCGCCACGAAGAAGCGCGGCCCGTCCACAATCTCGCCGCACGGCATCGGGCGAATCTGCCCGCCCTCCAGCGCGCGATCCATCAATGTGTCCCAGCTATGGTCCCCGCCCAGGGCGCGCGTCGGCAGCATGTTCATGGTCCCGCCCGGCAGCGGCAGGATGGCTGGGCCCAGCAAACCGGCATGAGACAGGGCGCAGGCAATCGTGCCATCGCCGCCCCAGACGATCAGCGTGTCGGGCTCCTCGGCCAGCGCCGTCTCCATCAGCAAAGGCAGGTCGCCCTCGCCGGCTGTATGGATGCTGGCCTTGTCCGGCAGGCCGGACAGTTTTTCACGAATCATATCCGGGGCATCCGCAGGGGTGCTGCCTGAGAGCGGATTGATCACACAGGAAACGCGGCCAAGCCGCGACAGGACGTTTGTTGGGGTCATGTGCTTGGAACGCGCAGAACCATAAATTTGTTCCGCGCGCGCAGCCGCCTCTCGCCCTGCCCGAAAACCCCGCTATAACGGCGCGCATGACAGATCCTACACATTCCGATTCGCTCCGCGTGGCCGTTGCCGGAGTCGCCGGCCGCATGGGCCGCCAGCTGGTCGGCGCGGCGCTGGACGCCGGCCTCACCGTGACCGGCGGCAGCGAAGCCCCCTCCTCCGAGCATCTGGGCGACGACATTGGCGAACTGGCAGGTCGCCGCCTGCTGGACCTGAAACCCGCCACCGATCCCGTCGCCGCCGCCAGCAAGGCCGATGTCTGGATCGATTTCACCCGGCCCGCCGCCACGCTCGCCGCGCTCGATTCGCTGAAACATACCAGCGTCCGCGCCGCCATCATCGGCACGACGGGGTTCTCGGAGGATGAAGACGCCGAGATTGCCCATGCCGCGCAATCGCTCGCCATCGTGAAAGCCGGGAATTTTTCGGTCGGCATCAATTTGCTGCAGGCGCTCACACGCATGGCAGCCGAACGGCTCGGTCCGGACTGGGACATCGAAATCCTCGAAACACATCATCGCCGCAAGATGGACGCGCCCTCGGGCACCGCTCTGATGGTCGGTGAAGCCGCCGCCGCAGGCCGGGGCAAGCCGCTGTCGGAATTGCGCGCCGGGCCCTATGACGGCCCCGATTCCAAGCGCCGCGCCGGCAGCATCGGCTTCGCAGTTCGCCGCTCTGGCGGGGTAATTGGCGAACATGAGGTCAGCTTCGGCTCCGATATGGAGATCCTCTCGCTCAGCCACACGGCGATCGACCGGGCCGTGTTCGCGCATGGCGCATTGGGCGCTGCAGCATGGGCCATGCGACAGGATCCGGGCCTCTACGACATGAGCGATGTGCTGGGGCTTTCAGGCAACTAGGACAGCTTCCCATTCACCCAACAGCTGAATCAGGGTTGACGCTCCTGTTCGCAGTGGCAGCATGACAAATTCGTTACGTTTGAGCACTGGGACCGGCACATGATCGGAATTGTGGTTGTCAGCCACGGAAAGCTTGCCCGCGAACTGGTCGCCGCCACGGAGCATGTGGTGGGCGAGCAGGATCGGTTTCGCTCGATCTCCATCGAGGTCGAGGACGATATTGAAGCGCGCCGCGACCAGATCCGCGAAACCGCCAAATCCTGCGATGTCGGCAAGGGCGTCATTATCCTGACGGACATGTTCGGCGGCACGCCCTCGAACCTCGCCATGTCGGTCATGAATGCCGGCAATGTCGAAGTCCTGTCCGGGGTCAATCTGCCGATGCTGATCAAGCTGGCCGAAGTGCGCGGGGAGATGTCCCTGCGGGACGCCGCCAAGGTGGCCGCCGAGGCGGGCCGGAAATACATCAACATCGCCTCTGAACTCCTGGCGAAGTCGAATTGATGCCCGACACGGAAACCCTCACCGCCAGCCAGCGCGCCATGATCGTCAACCGCAAGGGCCTGCATGCCCGCGCCGCAGCGCGCCTCTCCCGTCTGGCGGGCGAGTTCGACTCCCGGGTCATCGTCTCGCATGAAGGCGAAACCGCCGATGCCCGCTCGATCATGGATCTGCTGATGCTGGTCGCCCACAAGGGCTGTGAAGTCGAACTGAACGCCGAAGGCCCCGATGCGGCCGAAGCGGTCACCGCCCTCGCCAGCCTCATCGCCGATGGCTTCGGCGAACAGGGCGACGCCGACACGATCTGCTAGAGCCAAGCCTGGCTCACGAAACTATTATTGATTGTCAGGCGTGAATAGCCGACGGACCGCTTTCAGTCTTGAAGAGACAAAAGCGGGACGTTTGTTCACATCTTCCCACGCAAATTTTCGAATGTGGTGTCAGGCCATATCGGTACGGGTAGAGATGCGACACAGGGCTTTGAGAACAGATACCCTTGCATCAGGTCCACACCCAGATCCCTCAGAGCCTTGTATTCATCGATTGTCTCGATCCCCTCACAAATGGGAATCACATCCAGTTCGCGCAGCATGTTAAGCGTGTGATCCACAATGCTCCGTTTCACAGAGTTTTTGTCCAAGCCGCGGATGAGTTCCATATCGAGTTTGACGAAGTCTGGCTGATACTCTGCCAGCAGGTTCAGGCCGGCATAGCCTGCGCCAAAATCGTCGATTGCTGTCTTGAACCCCATTGCGTGATAAGTCCGCAATATATTCAGCACATGCGTCGAATCCATGCGTTCCACTTCCGTGAACTCGAAGACGATCCTTTGCACGGGGAAGCCCGTGCGCAAGGCGGCCGCCAGAGTCAGTCTAATGCAGGCGCGCGGTTCATAGACTGCGTTGGGCAGGAAATTGATGGATAGTAGTGAGTCGCTTTCGGCAAGCTTGAGGTCTGTTGCTTGTTCGATCGACTTGACGCGACATTTTTGATCGAATGCATACCTATTGCTGTCCGATACTTGCGCCAATATTTCGCTGGCGCCTTGCCCGTCTATGCCACGCACCAAGGCTTCGTGCGCGAATACGCGTCGTTCTTTGACATCGACGATCGGCTGGAACGCCATCGTGATTGGCAGTTCAAACTCCGCACCATCGCGACAACCTTCGCACGAAACGCTCATACGAACTCCGCTCCATTGGCTTAAGCACCTTGTTCACTAAGCGAACAAAGCGAACCCTCGCGCAAAATAGTTTATATAATCTGTGGAACCTGACAGATGCCCCGAATACACGACCCGTCTGCAGCTCCACTTGCCGACACAACCGCCTTTACCCCTTCCAAAGCCCCCAAATCATCCCTATATTGGTCATGTCTTCGGACTATGGCGATAAACGCGCGTGCAATAAGCGGTTCGGACCCGGGGGCGGTACCCGGCGGCTCCACCAAAAGCAGGTTCAGGCACTCACCGGCCTGTTTCTGACGGGGCCGAAATAGGATCGACGGACGTGTAAAGACGATGCCTTTGCCGGATTGGGCCCCCTCAGAAGCCCATATCACATAGTTGCAAATGACAACTTTGCTGAAGGTGAACTCCTGGCTGCGTAAGCGGTCCGGTATTTACCGACTTAACTCCTAGGGTTTCAGACCCCTAGGCGGGGCCCGGAGGCGCCTGGCAACAGAAGCCTCCACTTATCCCTTCCCTCGCGAATTCGTGCGCGCCCTGCGCTGGCCAGCCTGTGGATTTGCCGCTAGCGTCGCGGCGGACATGCTGAGGGAGCCGGCCATCATGAAACACATTCTCGTCGCCGCCATGTCGGCGCTGGCGCTCGCCGCCTGTTCCCCGCAGACAGGAGACGCGCCGATGCCGGATGCCAAAGCCCCGATCAGCTACGCCGCCAGCGGCTGGACCGCGAAAACCCTGCCTGACCTGGCTGAAGCACTGCAAACCGGCGAAATCACCGCCGAAGCGCTGACCCAGGCCTATCTCGACCGGATTGAGCTGGTCGACCGCAACGGTCCCACCCTTCAGGCCGTCCTCACCCTCAACCCGGCCGCACTGGACGACGCCCGCGCGCTGGATGCAAAGCGCGAGGCCGGCGAGCCGCTCGGCGCACTGCACGGCCTGCCCATCCTGCTGAAAGACAATATCGAGACGGCAGATGACATGGCGACCACCGCCGGCTCGCTCGCCCTGAAGGACAATGTCACGGGCCGCGACTCCCCGCTCGTCGCGGGGCTGCGCGCCGAGGGTGCGATCATCCTTGGCAAGACCAATCTCAGCCAATGGGCAAACTTCCGCTCCAACAGCTCGATGAGCGGCTGGTCCGCCCTCGGCGGACAGGTCCGCAATCCGCACATGCTGGACCGCAATCCCTGTGGCTCCAGTTCCGGCTCCGGTGCCGCCGCCGCCGCCTCCCTCGCAGCAGGGACCGTCGGCACCGAGACCAATGGCTCGATCTCCTGTCCCTCCACGGTCAATGGCGTGGTCGGTTTCAAGCCCACGGTCGGCCTCGTCTCGCAGGAATACATCGTGCCGATTTCCTCCTCTCAGGATACGGCCGGACCAATGACGAAGACCGTGAAAGGCGCCGCCATGATGCTGACCGCGATGGCGACCGGCGAGGCGAAGACCGATTACGTTGCCACCCTCGATGCCAACTCGCTGGACGGCGCCCGCATCGGCGTCCTGCGCAGCGCCGAAGGCAATAATGAGCTTATCCGCGCGCGCTTCGACGAAGCCCTCGCCGCGATGGAAGCGGCGGGCGCCATTCTCGTCGATATCGAGGAGGCCAACATGCCGGACGGCTTCTGGGGCAAGGCTTTCGCTGTGCTGAAATACGAGTTCAAGGCCACGCTGAACGATTATCTCGCCAGCACGCCGGACACCGTCTCGACCCGCACACTATCCGATCTGATCGCTTTCAATACCGACAATGCCGACACCGAACTCGCCCTCTTCAACCAGGACATTTTCGAGCAATCCGAAGAGATGGAAGGCCTCGATTCCGACAGCTACAAGGAGGCCGTCGCCTTCATCCAGTCCGCCACCCGCGAGAAGGGCATTGACCGTCTGCTGACGGAGCATGATGTCGATGTTCTGGTCGCGCCGTCCGGCCCGCTCGCCCCGCGCGTGGACCCGGTCAATGGCGATGTCTGGCCGGACTGGCCGGGCGCGGGCTATATGGCCGCGATTGCCGGCTATCCGCATCTCACGGTCCCAATGGGCACAGCCCGCGGCCTGCCGGTCGGGCTTTCGTTCATGGGCGGCAAGGATCAGGACGCGGCGATCCTCTCGCTCGGTTATGCCTATGAGCAAAAGTCAGAGGCCCGCGCCGAACCCCAATTCCACCAGACCGCCGAAGACCTGCCCGAAATCGCCAAGGCCATGCGTCGCCGCTAGTCCCGGTCGAGGCTCCGGTCCCAATGCTCGGGCCGCACGCCCATACCGACCGCGCGGGCGGGCAGCCGCCGCAGGAAGGGAATCCATTTGAACAGGCGCAGGATAAACGGCATACGGATTTTCCGCTTCGCGTTCAGCGCAGGCACCAGCACCATGTTGTGGGCAAACACCTGCGCCGATTGCGTCACCTTTGTCGGCCATTCCCGCCGCGCCTGAACCGCGACAAGGTCCGCATCTGTCAACGTGCCCTCCCTCAAGGGCGTGCCGAAGATACGCGCCGCCGCGATGGCGTCCTGCACGGCAAGGTTCACGCCCACCCCGCCCACCGGCGACATGGCATGGGCCGCATCGCCGATGAACAGCAGGCCGGTCCGCCACCAGAGGTCCAGCCGGTTCACCTGAACCGTCAGCAGTTTCAGATCCTGCCATGAGGCAAGCTCATCGACACTGCCCGCAAGCTCCGGCGCCATGCGCGCAATCCGCTGGCGCAGCGCAGGCAGGCCCAGCGCGCGAATCTCGTCATCCGCGCCCTTCGGAAAGGGCAGTGCACATTGCCAGTAATCGCCGCGATTGATCATCACCAGCATGCCGTCGGCAGAGACGCGCCCGAGGGATTCGGACGCCTCCCCGGCGGATCGCGACAGGCGAAACCAGAACACGTCAATCGGCGCGCCGATCTCCTTTAGGGGCAGTCCGCTCTGCGCACGCAGATCCGACCCGCGCCCGTCCGCGCCGACCACCAGGTCAGCCTTTATGTGTACCGGCCCGTCGGGGGTCGCCACGTCCAGCCCGGTCACCCGGCCATTTTCTTCCGTATACCGCTCGGACCTGGCCGACATCATCAGGTGGAAATTGTCCATCTTCCGCCCGGCATCGGCCAGATGGTCGAGGAATTCCCATTGCGGCATCATCGCGATATAGGGCGCCGCCACCGGCAAGTGACGAAAATCCGCGAGCATCACGGACTCGCCCTCGATCTGCACGTTCAGCGTCTCGGTCTTCTGGAAGGGGCGCTGGAGGTATTCGTCCAGCAGGCCCATCTCGTGTAACGCCTGCAGCGTGGAGGGATGCACCGTGTCGCCCCGGAAATCGCGGAAGAAATCCTCATGCTTTTCCAGCACGGTGACATCCACGCCCTGCCGCGCCAGCAAATAGCCCAGCATCATTCCCGCCGGTCCGCCCCCGGCGATGCAGCATGTCGTGGAAAGCTCGCGCATCCTTGCCTCCGTCGCGGGCACGCTACGCCCGACGCCTTGGCTTCCGCAAGCTCAAATCAGAGCAGGATGGTGCCCTTGCCATCCTTTTCCAGCGCGCGCTGATAGGAAGGATAGGCGCGCATCTGCTGCAGGAATCTGTGCGCATTCGGATAATTCCCGGCATCCATCCCGGCCCGGTGCGCGGCCAGTTCCATGGAATAGCCCATCACCATGTCCGCCGCCGTCAGGGACTCCCCGGCAAACCAGGTGCTCTTGCCGAGCGCCTTTTCGGCCTCGGCCATGAAGGCATTCAGGCGCGGACCGAAAAACGCCTTGTCCAGTCCGCCCACCAGCATCTTCGCGGCAGGCTTCAGGAAGAACGGCGCGCGTGCCGTCATCGCCAGCATGACGAATTTATTGGTCAGCAGCGGCTGGAAACTGCCTTGGGAGGCATGGAACCAGAACAGGTAATCGGCCCGGTGCGGCGTGCCCGGCGCAGGCCGCAGCCGGCCATCATCATGCTTGTCCAGGATGTAGTCGACGATCGCATTCGTCTCGGCCAGCGTGATGTCACCATCACTGATGCAGGGCGCCGTGCCAAGCGGTGAGACGGCCTTGTATTCGGCTGGCGCGAGCCGCGTTTTCGGGTCGCGGTCATACAGCTTGACCTCATAGGGCACGCCCAATTCCTCCAGCAGCCAGAGGATGCGGATAGATTGCGACTTCTCAAGATGGTGCAGCGTGATCATGGTTTGGCCCCTCATGCCCGACTTGGGCGACAGGGAGAGTGTAGAGCGCGCACGCCCCACGTCCAGCCACGATCCCGCGAGGGAAACGCGAATTTCCTGTAAGCGCTACAGCGTGATCTCGCGCCCCTCGGCGGCCGAGCGATAGATCGCCTCGATCAGCGCGATGTCGCGCAAGCCCATCTCGCCCGGCGTCAGGATCTCAGAGCCATCCCGGATTGCTGCCGCCATGTGATCGCACATGCGGGCGAACTGCACATTGGGATCGCCCGGCACGAGGTCTTCCGACACGCCGTCGCGGGTCAGGGTCATCTTCTGGCCGTCATATCCCGTCGCCGGGTCCATCAGCAGGCCCCCCGCCTCCCCTTCCACACGGGCAAGGTTGCTGGGCGGCGCATCATTATAGGACGTATACAGATGGGCCGTTGCCCCGGACGGGAACCGCAACTCGGTCGTGACCGAGGAGAAGATTTCCGCAAAGCGTGGATCATTCTCCGGCTGCTCGGTCACCGCCTTGACCGCAACCGGCATCTCGCCGGACAGGTAGAGCGCCGACTGCAAACCATAAAGGCCGTAATCCTCCAGCGGCCCGCCCCCGGCCAGGGCGCGCACGACCCGCCAATTCTCCGATACATCGGTCGGGCCCATCATGTATTGCTGCGAGGTCTCGATCGTCTTGATCGGGCCGACCGCGCCGTCGCGCATCAGCTCCATGGCGCGCAGATTGAACGGCTCGAAATGACAGCGATAGCCGATCATCAGCTTCTTGCCGGCGGCTTCGGAGGCCGCAATCATCCGCGCGCACTCCTCGGATGACAGCGCCATCGGCTTCTCGCACATGACATGCTTGCCGGCGGCGAAACTCTTCTCCGTCCACTCCATGTGCAGGCCGGTCGGCAACACATTGTAGACCGCCTCGACCCGGTCATCTTCCGCGATGCGGTCAAAATCCTCATACGAATAGATCGCGTCTTCCGGCACGCCATAGGCCGCGGCCACTTGCTTTGCCTTTTCCGGATTGCCGGACACGACCGCCGCAACATGGCAGCGCTGGCCATTCGCCAACGCCGGCAGCACCTTGCCGATGGCATAGCCGCCCAGCCCCATCACGGCGAAGCCAACACTCCCTTCCTGTGGCGCAGGCGGCGGGCTGTCGGGCAGTTCGCCCCAGTTCGGCCAGGGCATACCGATGGCCTTGGCCGGGATCGCCGCGCCGCTTTCAGCGCTCGCGCAGCTGGCCAGCCAGGGCGCGGCCGCCAGCGTCGCACTGCTCAGCACCATGAAACGCCTGCGTGAATGAATGAGTCCGGTCATGACAATCTCCCTGAAGGGCCACAGTTTTCTGTTAGCGCTATCGGAACTCAAATACAGGCCACCCCCAGGGTCAAGGAAAAAGCCGCCCCCGCTCAATCACAATAGGCCGGGGCCCATGAATTTCCCGCTTAGTCGGTCAGGAGCTTCAGCTGTACCGCGCCTCGACCTTTTCGCCGGTCTTGCCAGCCTGCACCGCCTTCACGCTGGCGTCGAGGTCCGCCAGATAGGCGTCGGCCACATCGGCATGTTTGGGGCTGAGCATCAGGTGCAGGCTCGGCGGTTCCTTGGTCACGGAGGTGAACCAGCCGCGCCGGAAAATTTCGCCATAGACCGCGTAGGCATGGGCATCGGGATGGTGAAACGCCATCAGGCCGAGCATCGGATTGCCGACAATTTCGAAGCCAAGCCGCTTCACGCCTTCTTCCATCCGCTCCCGCGTTTCGCAGACCTGCCCCTGCAGCTTGCGATAGCCTTCGACGCCCAGCGTGTTCATCACGCCCCAGGCCGCAGAGATCGCCCCGCCCGGCCGCGTGCCCGCCAGCGTCGGCGTCTTCATCGGCGCGCCGCTCCAGCCCGCCATGTCGAACGGCATGTAGGCGTAGAGGTCTTCCGACCGGAACAGCACGGTTGAGGCGCCCTTGGCGCAATAGCCATATTTATGGAGGTCCGCGCTCATCGACTGGACCGCCGGCACGTCGAAATCGAAGTCCGGCACCGGCACGCCATTCATCCGCCCGAACGGCGCGAAATATCCGCCGACGCAGGCATCGACATGCAGCCAGACATTCTTCTTCGCCGCGACCTCGCCCAGCGCCGCAATGGGATCAATGATGCCATGCGGAAAATTCGGCGCCGAACCGACCATCATGATCGTGGCATCGTCGACCGCCTCCCCCATCGCGGCCGGATCGGCCTCATAAGACCCGTCCGTTTTCAACGGCACGCGGCGGATTTCGACATCCATGAGATGCGCCGCCTTGTCGAAGGCGAGATGCGCCGATTGCGGCAGCACGACATTCTGGCCCTCGCGCGGCTTGCCTTTGGCCCTGGCATAATCCCGCGCCGTCTTCATCGCCATCGTGATGGAATCGGTGCCGCCGGACGTCATCGCCCCGGTCGAACCATCCGGGCCATGCAACAGGGAGAGCCCCATGCCGATGACTTCCTTCTCCATCTGCGCAAGGCTCGGAAAGGCGAGCGGGCCGAGGCCATTCTCTGCCATATAGAGCCCATAGGCGTCATGCTGGATCGCCGAAATCTCCGGCCCGGCATTGAAGACATAGACCGCCGTGCGCCCGTCGCGCCATTGCGCGTCCCCGCCCCCGCGCGCGACCATTTCCGCGCGCACATCGCTCCACTCGCGTCCTGTTTCCGGCATCATGATCATCCGGCCTGTCCTCCCTGTCTGCCAGTTCTCTGGTCTGTGGTGAGGCAGCCTAGAGAGATTGCCTTTCAACGCAACCGAACGCCTCGAAATGCGTTGAGCAGGGACAAGGAGATTCACATGACCGAGCAAACTGACCCAAAAGATCGCAAACCCGACCCGGAAACCGAAAACCAGGACGAGCCGACCAATCACAAGAAGGTTCGCCCGGCTGGCGCGGAAAACATGGAACACCCGCCCAAGGAATGGGATGAAGTCGATGAGGAACTCGACGAGTCCTTCCCGGCCAGTGACCCGCCGGCAAATTACTAACAGGAAATCTCAGGGGCTTGCGCCCGGAAAGATCGCCGTGACCACAAGGAGTTAGTCACAATCGCTATCAAGCGAGCGTGATTTTTTTCCTCGCCCCTTGTGCGAACGCCGTTGCGAGCCCCTGTCTGCGCCCTTACTGTAGGCGCTGTAGGAACAACCACAACAAACCGGGGAAACCGCGCGCCCATGACTGACTATATCGGCTACGAAGCGCTCACCCAGGCAGCCATGCGCGGTGTCGTCCGCGAGGCCCTGCGCAAGGGCTGCAATACCAACGGCCTGCCGGGTGACCATCATTTCTACCTCACCTTCCGCACCAAGGCGCCGGGGGTGAAAATTGCCGATTACCTGACCGAGCGGTTCCCGGAAGAAATGACCATCGTCATCCAGCACCAGTACTGGGACCTGGAAGTGGAGGATGGTCACTTTGAAATCATCCTGAAATTCTCAGGCGTGCCCCAGCACCTTTATATCCCCTATGCCGCCATCTCGCGCTTCGTGGATCCGTCCGTGAATTTCGGCCTGACCTTCGAATCGCCGGACAAGGATGCTTCGGTTATCTCGCCGGCAGGCGAAGCGGAGGATTCCGAAGTGCTTGCCCCTGACGCGCCAGAGGCGGATGTTGGCACGGTCGTCAATCTTGACGCCTTCCGCCGTAAATAGGCGCTGCCGGACCTGATGGCTGACGACGAAAAACCCCGCGTCTCGGACGCCGAGATGCTGGCACGCTTCCAGAACTCGAAAAAGCGCCCGCCCTGTTCGGACACGCTCGGCATGCGCCTGGCCGAAGTCGATCAGGCCGCCCAGCGCATCCGCATGGATTTCGACGTCTCGCCCAGCTTCGCCAATCCGACCGGCGCCATTCAGGGCGGTTTCATCTCCGCCATGCTGGACGAAGCGATGAGCACCTGTGTCATCATCGCCTCCAACATCACGATGACGGCGCCGACGCTGGAAATGAAGACCAGCTACCTCCGCCGCCTGATGCCGGGCAAGGCGCGCGTCGAGGCGCGCATCCTGAAACTTGGCAAGTCGGCCGCCTTCATGGAGGCCGAATGCTTTGACGCCGCCGGCAAACTCGTCGCCAAGGCCACCGCCACCGCCATCCCGATGCTGTTCAAGCGCCTCGGCTGATGGCATTCGACAAGCGCGCTTTCTGGCAGGATCTCCTGACCAACAAGACGCCGCCCAGGGCCACCGCCTTTCTCGGCTTTGAACTCATCGCCTTCGATCCTGACGCCGGCTGGGTCGAGGCCGCCTTCACCCTGCCCGAACAGGCGACCAATCCCGGCGGCGACGCACAGGGCGGCTTCGTCTCGGCCATGCTGGATGAAGTGATGAGCCTCGCCGGCTCAATTGCGCAGGATGGCCCGGCCATGTCCCCGACCCTGCAGATGACGACCAGCTATCTCCGCCCGGTGCCGGTTGGCGTGCGCCTCCTCGGGCGCGGCGAATGTGTCCGCCGGGGCCGCGCCGCCCTCTTCACCCGCGGCGAGCTGACCCGCGAAGACGGCACCCTCCTTGCCCAGGCGACCGCCAGCTGCATCCCGCGTCCCATGCAGTTCTAGCCTCCCGTAGGGTCACCCGCGATTTCCCCCGGATTCCGTGCTAATCTTCCCTGAAATGATCCGGCGCAAAGACCGGGCAGGGAGGAAAACATGGCCGACGATCAGACTGCGCCACAGGTGCCGCAATCCGTGCTGGAAGTGACCGCTTTCTCACCCGGCGCGCGCGACAATCCCCACCCGCCGCTGGAAGCCCTGCGCCAAAATTGCCCGGTCATGCGCGATGAGATGGTCAAGACCTGGTTCCTGACGCGCTATGCCGACATCCGCGAAACCGTCAATGATCGCAGCTTCGTCCGCCACCCGCTGAACGCCGAGGAAGGCTCCATCTCGCGCCAGCTGGTCAAGGAGGACGACCAGCCCCGCCGCACCTCCATCCTGTTCCTCGACAATCCGGACCATGCCCGCGTGCGCCCGCCCCTCGCCAAGGCGTTCTATGCCCGCATCCAGAAGATGAAGCCCCAGATCGAGGCAATCATCGACGACACGATCGACGCCGCCCCGGCTTCGGGCGTCTTTGACCTGATGGCGGAGATTGCCGTGCCGATCCCGGTCCTCGTCATCGCGCGCATCCTCGGCGTGGATGAAGACCGCCTGCCCGATTTCCGCCAATGGTCCGAAGACGTGATCCTCAGCCTGAACCCCGTCCGCACACCGCAAGAGACCGCGCGCATGGAAAAAGGCAGCCACGCGCTCGACGCCTATTTCACAGAATTGATGGACGCCCGCCGCACGGCGCCGCAGGACGATCTGATCACGGACATGGTCCAGCTGCAGGCGAGCGGTGACGCTCCGCTGACTGATGATGAAATCCGCATCAATCTGGGCGCGCTGCTGGTCGGCGGCAACCTCACCACGACCGACCTGATCGGAAATGGCGTCTGGCTGTTCCTGACCCATCCGGACCAGCTCGCTGCCCTGAAATCCAATCCCGCGCTCGGCACACAGTCCGTCGAGGAAGTGCTGCGCTTTGAAGCGCCTGTCTCGGCCACGTCGCGCATTGTCGAGGCCGACCGGACTGTCGCCGGCTGTCCGATGAAGGCGCGCCAGGTCGTGTTCTGTTCGCTCGCCTCGGCCAATCGCGACGAGACCATGTTCGAGCAGTCGGAACGCTTCGACATCACCCAGAAACGCGCCAGCCATGTCGCCTTTGGCGGCGGCCCGCACATCTGCATCGGCGCGCCGCTGGCTCGCATGGAAGCCCGCCGCGTCTTCGAGAAACTCTTCGCCCGCTATCCGGACCTCTCCCTGCCGCCGCAAGACCTCGTCTGGCGCGCCCTCCCCTTCTTCCGCGGCCTGGAACGCCTGAATGTGGAAGCCTAGAACCTTCCCGACAAGGATTGCCCCCGCCACGGCGTTCAGGAGGGCCGGATAAGCCTGTCAGGCTTTCCGGGACGACCTACAGTGTTAACGACTTGGGCGCCCCGACATGCGCGGACTTTGTGGCGCCAGACACAAAAACGTGTCATAGGGGGCAAAATCTTCCCGCGGCGCGCACGAAAGCTGCGCCAGCGCCCCAGAAAGCCCTACCAAATGACCGATACCCCTTTCATCCCATCGGCGCTCGCCGAGGCCCTCGCACAGCGTGGCTACGAGACGCTGACCCCCGTCCAATCCTCTGTCATTGAAGCAGAACTGGACGGCAAGGACCTCCTCGTCTCCGCCCAGACCGGCTCCGGCAAGACCGTTGCCTTCGGTCTCGCCATGGCCGGTGACCTGCTCGCCGGAGCAGACCGTTTCGAAAAGTCTGACACGCCGCTTGCCGTCATCGTTGCCCCGACCCGCGAACTTGCCCAACAGGTCGCCCGCGAACTGGAATGGCTCTACGCCAAGTCCGGCGCCCGCATGGCCACTTGTGTCGGCGGCATGGACATGCGCGAGGAGCGCCGCACCCTGGCGCGCGGCGCGCACATTGTTGTCGGCACGCCGGGCCGCCTGTCAGACCATATCCGCCGCGGCTCGCTGGACGCCTCGAACGTCCGCGTTGTCGTCCTCGACGAGGCCGACGAGATGCTCGACATGGGCTTCCGCGAGGAACTCGAACACATTCTCGAAGGCACGCCGGATACCCGCCGCACGCTGATGTTCTCGGCCACCGTGCCCAAGGGCATCGCCGCCCTCGCCGCGCGCTACCAGAAGAATGCGATGCGCATCACCACGGCCGCCGAACAGCAACAGCACGTCGATATTGAATACCGCGCCCTGCTCGTCGCCCCCGGCGATGAAGAGAACGCCATCGTCAACATTGTCCGCCATTCCGACAGCGAGACCGCCATCGTGTTCTGCACGACCCGCGCCGCCGTCAACAAGCTGATCAGCCGCATGGGCAATCGCGGCTTCCCGGTTGTCGCCCTGTCGGGTGAACTGAGCCAGAAGGAACGCGGCAACGCGCTCCAGGCCCTGCGCGATGGCCGTGCCCGCGTCTGTATCGCCACCGACGTCGCCGCCCGCGGACTCGACCTGCAGAATCTCGGCCTCGTCATCCATGCAGACCTGCCGCGCGATCCGGCCACCCTGCTGCACCGTTCGGGCCGCACGGGCCGGGCCGGCCGCAAGGGTGTCAGCGCCCTGCTGGTCGCCCCGCGTGCCCGCCGCCGCGTCGAGCGCCTGCTGCGCGATGCCAAGATCGAAGCCAGCTGGGGGAAACCGCCGTCTGCGGACGAAATCAACGCGCTCGATGATGCGCGCCTGATGGCCGACCCGATCTTCACTGAAGATTCCAGCGCCAATGAAGCCGAACTCGCCCGCACCTTGATCGATACCTATGGCGCCGAACAGGTCGCTGCCGCTTTCGTGCGCCGCCACCGCGCCGGGCGTACCGCGCCGGAAGACCTGCGCGATGTCGATGACCGCGCCCCGCCCCGCGATCGCAACGAGCGTTCTGATCGCCGGGACCGCGACGACCGCCCGCCCCGCGAAAAGCGTGAGCGCCAGGACCGCAAGGGCTTTGATGACGCGACATGGATCGGCATCAATGTCGGTCGCAAGAAAAACGCCGAGCCACGCTGGCTGCTGCCGATGCTGTGCAAGGCTGGCGGCCTTGGCCGCGACGATATCGGTGCCATCCGCATCAACCCGGCCGACACGCATGTCGAGCTGAAATCGGACGCCGCCAAGCGCTTGTTCGAGGTGATCGGCAATGATGGCACGCTGGAAAAGGGCCTGCGCGCCTTTGCACTGGATGGCCCGCCGCCGGCCCAGCCGCCGCGCCAGGATTACGCCCCATCGCGTGAGCGCACGCCCGGCAAGCCGCCGCGCAAGCCGCACCTGACCAAGAAGCCCAAGCCTGCCGCTGCGGCGCCGGAAAAGGCCTTCGACCCGCTGACAGATTACATTCAGGACGACCGCCCCGCCGGCAAGCCCCGCAAGGACAAGCCGCAGGCTCACGGCAAGGGCAAGCCCACCGGGGGCGACAAGACCTACAAGCGTCCCAAGCCGGCGGGCGGCAAGAAGCCCTTCAAGAAGGGCCCCAAGAAGCCACGGGACTGATCTCAAGCCTTGGGTCCCGGATAAGCCTTTCAGGCTTTCCGGGATGACAAATGCGGGGAAGCGTCCCTTTCCTGTCATCCCGGAAAACGCACAGCGTTTATCCGGGACCCAGGCCCCTTTCTCCAAATCCTCATCCTTCGACTCCGCTCAGGATGAGGCCCTACTTTGCTCCGCCCCCTCCAACGCGCTCATGCTGAGCGAAGTCGAAGCCTGCGCGGGGCTCCACACCCCCTCTCGCACAGTCAGAGATTGACGCTCCGCGCCGGACCCCGCACACCCCTGCGGGAAACCCACAGCGGAGCGTTCCATGACCGATCACATCACCCAGACCCTTGAAAACCGCGTCCTGACGCTGACCATCAACCGGCCTGAGCGCAAGAATGCCCTCACCCAGGCCATGTATGGCGCGCTGGCCGACGCCATCAACGCCGCCAATGACGATGCAGGCATCCGCGCCATCATCCTCACCGGCGCAGGCGACATGTTCACGGCCGGCAATGACCTCGGCGATTTCGCCTCCGACATGGAGCGCGCATCGGGTGAGCCCCCGGTCACGCGTTTCCTGAACGGCATTCGCGACGCTGAGAAGCCGCTGATCGCCGCCGTGAACGGCCCCGCTGTCGGTGTCGGCCTGACCATGCTGCTGCACTGTGACATCGCCTATGCGGCCGAGAGCGCCAATTTCCGCGCGCCCTTCACCGCGCTCGGCCTGGTGCCGGAAGCGGGCTCCTCGCTGCTGCTGCCGCTGTCTGTCGGCAATTCCATGGCGAATGACATCCTGCTCGCCGGCCGCATCCTGTCGGCCCAGGAGGCGCTCGATTGCGGCCTCGTCTCCCGCGTCGAGCCGGACACAGGCCTGATGTCGGCCGCGCTCGCCACCGCCGAGCGCATCGCCATTGCCGCCCCGACCGCCATCCGCCGCTCCAAGGCGCTGATCCGGATGAACCGCGAGGCCGTGAAGGACCGTATGGACGCCGAGGGCAAGATGTTTGCCGAACAGCTGAAATCCCCCGATTTCGCCGAAGCCGCGGCCGCCTTCATGCAAAAGCGCAAGCCGGTCTTCAAGGACTAGGCAAGACTAGCCCTCAAGGACCGTGTCGAAAGTGCCGAAGATCATGCGCTGGCCGTCAAACGGCATGTCGCCCATCTTCTGCATTTCCGGCATCATGTCTTCCCAGGCTTGATCCTGTGTGACCTTGTCCGGCCAGATGATCCAGGAGACGACGACGGTCTCGTCAGACTTACATTTGACGGCCATGGGGAAAGACGTGACCTCGCCATCCGGAACCTCAACTCCCCAATTCTCGGCAACGGCCAGTGCCCCATGCTTCCTGAACAGCGGCAGCATCTGTTTGGCATGCGCCAGATAGGCTTCTTTTTTTGCGGTGGGCACGGCCGCCACCATGATTTGTGCAACTGACATGTCACGTCTCTCCTGTATTCGACCAAACGCATGTCGCATAACAAGTTATTATTTACAACTGTCATGTTATTAAAAATAACTAATTGTTGAAAGTCAGGGCAACTCCCCATCTAATGGCCATGATGACCCCGCGCCCCCTCGACAAGAACAAGCAATACGATGATGGCTGCGCCGCAGCGCACGCCATGGACCTGATCGGAGAACGCTGGGCCTTGCTGGTCGTGCGAGAACTTATGCTCGGCCCGAAACGGTTCTCCGACATCAAGCGCGACCTGCCCGGCATCAGCGCCAATGTGCTGACCCAGCGGCTGGAAGAACTTGAGCGCCTCGGTATCGTTATCCGCAGGCAATTGCCGCGCCCCGCCGCATTTCAGGTCTATGACCTGTCAGAATGGGGCCGGGAACTGGACCCTGTCTTCCAGACCCTTGGCCGCTGGGCGGTGCGCTCCCCCTTCAAGGGGCCGGGCCCGATGAGCGTGAACTCCCTGATGATGTCCTTCGCAACCATGTTCGACCCTTCCCTGGCGAAAGGCGTCACTGCCCGGATTGCCCTGACGCTGGAGGGGGAGCCCTGTCATGTCATCATCGCCCGGCAGGCCATTATTGCGGCGCGTGGCACGATCCCCGATCCGGATGTCGAGGTGACAGCTTCAACAGAGGATATTGCAGAGCTTGTCTACAATGGCGCCAGCCTGCCTGACTGGCTCAAACGGCCCGGAATCACGGTCTCAGGCAACCCTCAAATCCTTGCCCGCCTGCCTGATTTCCTGCCTATGCCGACGCCCGTAAACCTTGGCTGACACCCCCCTTTCGGACGGATCGGGGCCGGGCGCGGCCAGCCGCATTTACCAAGGCCTGCAACACACTGATAAACAAGGGTTTTACGCCCCCCAAATACCACCCCGGAAACGCAGCTTAGGGTTTCCCTTTTTGGCGCCAATCGCCTATAAACAAAGGCGAATCTACGAATCGATGAGGAGGCCTGAATGGCCGAAAGCACGCAAGCTGAATCCCCCGAATATGGCGCCGGTTCAATCAAGGTCCTGAAGGGCCTTGAAGCGGTCCGCAAACGCCCCGGCATGTATATCGGTGACACCGATGACGGCTCGGGCCTGCACCACATGATCTACGAGGTTGTGGACAATGCCATTGATGAAGCGCTTGCCGGCCATGCAGACCGCGTCACGGTCACCCTCTTCCCCGACGGCTCGGCCGAAATCACCGACAATGGCCGCGGCATCCCGGTGGGCATGCACCCCACAGAGGGCGCCTCTGCGGCCGAAGTGATCATGACCCAGCTCCATGCGGGCGGGAAATTCGACCAGAACTCCTACAAGGTCTCCGGCGGCCTGCACGGCGTCGGCGTGTCCGTCGTGAACGCCCTGTCGGACTGGCTGGAACTGACCATCCACCGCGAAGGCAATGAACACTGGGTCCGCTTTGTCGAAGGCGGCCGCGTCGAGGCGCCGCTGGTCACGCGCGGCCCCTCGCCGATGACCGACAAGGGCAAGCCCTTCACCGGCACGGCGGTGCGCTTCATGGTCTCCGCAAGTACGTTCACGATGACCGATTACGACCGCAAGACGCTGGAGCACCGCCTGCGTGAGCTGGCCTTCCTGAACAGCGGCGTCCACATCATCTTCCGCGACGAGCGCGACGCCGAACCGTATGAGATCGACCTGATGTACGAAGGTGGCGTGAAAGCGTTCGTCGAGCATCTCGACAAGACCAAGACCAAGCTGATTCCCGAACCCGTCTACGCCATCGGCGAGAAGGACGGCATCACGGTCGAAGTCGCGATGGAGTGGAATGACAGCTACCACGAGAACGTGCTCTGCTTCACCAACAACATCCCCCAGCGCGATGGCGGCACCCATCTGGCCGGCTTCCGCGGCGCGCTGACCCGCCTGATCAACAAATATGCCAACGAGACCGGCATTGCGAAGAAATCCAAGGTCGAGATTTCCGGCGATGATGCGCGCGAGGGCCTGACCTGCGTGCTCAGCGTGAAAGTGCCGGACCCGAAATTCAGCTCACAGACAAAAGACAAGCTGGTCTCCTCCGAGGTCCGCCCGGTGGTCGAGAGCCTGATGGGCGAGAAACTGTCTGAATGGTTCGAGGAGCATCCGAAGGAAGCTCATGAAATCATGCTCAAGATCGTCGAGGCGGCCGCCGCGCGTGAAGCGGCCCGCAAGGCGCGCGAGCTGACCCGCCGCAAGTCTGCGCTCGACATCACCTCCCTGCCCGGCAAGCTGGCCGACTGCCAGGAAAAAGACCCGGCGAAATCCGAACTCTTCATCGTCGAGGGTGATTCCGCTGGTGGCTCTGCCAAGCAGGGCCGCAGCCGTGACAACCAGGCCATCCTGCCCCTGCGCGGCAAGATCCTGAACGTCGAGCGCGCCCGCTTCGACAAGATGCTGTCCTCCGATCAGGTCGGCACACTGATCATGGCGCTCGGCGCCGGCATTGGCCGCGACGAGTTCGACATCAACAAGCTGCGCTATCACAAGATCATCATCATGACGGATGCGGACGTCGACGGCGCGCACATCCGGACCCTGCTGCTGACCTTCTTCTATCGTCAGATGCCGGAGCTGATCGAGAAGGGTTATCTCTACATCGCCCAGCCGCCGCTCTACAAGGTGACGCGCGGCCGCTCGGAACGCTACCTCAAGGATGATGCCGAACTCGACGCCTACCTGATCGACGAAGGCACCAGCGGCGAAGCCCTGATCCTGCCGGACGGCACCCAGATTGCGGGCGAAGACCTGCGCGAGCGCGTCCGCGCCGCCTCGAACTTCAAGGCAAACCTCGCCCGGCTCGCCCTGCGCGCCCCGGCGGATTTGCTCGAACAGGCCGCGATGGCCGGTGCAATGGCCGCAGGCGCGGGCACTGCCGAAGCCGAGAAGACGGCCGAACGCCTCAACCGCTTTGCCGAAGAAGGCGAAGAGACCTGGGTTGGCCGGTTTGCCGAAGGCAACCTCGTCCTGCAGCGCACTGTGCGCGGCGTCGATGAGACGGCCGTCCTGCCGGCGGCCCTGCTCGCCAGCCAGGATGCGATCCGCCTCGCCGAGCGCGCGGCCACGCTGAAGGAGCTGTATGAAGAGCCCCTCATCCTGCGCCGCGACAAGGGCGGAGAAATCACCGTCCACGGACCATGCGACCTGTTCAAGGCCGTGCTCAGCGCCGGCCGCGACGGCATCAAGATCCAGCGCTACAAGGGCCTCGGCGAAATGAACGCCGACCAGCTCTGGGAAACCACGCTCGACTCCAACGCCCGCACCCTCCTCCAGGTCAAGGTCGACCATATGGAAGAAGCCGACGAAATGTTCACCAAACTGATGGGCGACGTCGTCGAACCCCGCCGGGAATTCATTGAAGAGTTCGCGCTGGAAGCCGAGGTGGATGTCTAAACAAACGTAGGGTGGGTTGAGCGGAGCGATACCCACCATCGGGTTTGCGGCGGACATTGCATGGTGGGTATCGGCGTCGCCTCAACCCACCCTACGGTGTATCTCACAAGCGCTCATGCTGAGCGACGTCGAAGCACGAACGCGGGCTGGGTCCCGGATATTTTCTGGCGCAAATTCCGGGATGACAGGAACGTAAGTTCCGGAACCCTTCCCCGGCTCCCCCGTTCCTTCCGCAAATCCTGGCGAGAAGGAGCCCCCAATGCCTGCCCAATCCGAAGCCCAGCAAAAGGCCGCCGGCGCGGCCCTGTCCGCCAAGCGCGGCGACACCAAGGTCAGCGACCTGCAAGGCGCCTCGAAAGAGATGTACGAGTCGATGAGCGAGAAAGAACTCGAAGACCTCGCCTCGACGCGCCATGACGACCTCCCCGAAAAGAAGGGTGACTGACCCCGCCCCATGCCGCCTCCCCGGACTTGATCCGGGGTCTCGTGCGGCGGCTCCGCGCCCTCAGCTGCAAGAGACTCCGGCATTCGCCGGAGAAACGGAAAGGGGATAAAGTCACCTCCAATCCGTCTGAGAGCTGACGCCCTCATTCTTCCCCGCATGAGCCATTCGCCTGCGGACCTTCTGTTTCATGCGGCCCGGTTCAGCCTTGAGCGGCTGGACTGGCTGGCCGGGGACATGCGCCGCGCGCTGGGGCTGGGCCGCCTGCCCTGCCTGCCTTTCCTGGCGCGCTGGCAACTCCGCCAGCTGACGCGCTTCCTCGCCCAGGCCGAGCCGCTGTTGCGCCGCCTGATCGTGCTGATGGCCGCTGACCTTGGCGCCCTGCCCACCCG